>SDBU01002794.1_pt1 | contig 22723 bp, 20 predicted proteins | sample 2277071 | NCBI WGS metagenome assembly SDBU01 (sample SAMN10397929, study PRJNA504765) | marine sediment metagenome | isolation source: marine sediment core GS08_GC12, 126 cmbsf | place: Arctic Ocean: Gakkel Ridge, Loki's castle | collected 2008 | reverse complement strand
TTCTACCAAATTACCCGCTGCGGTGTTTATTACATAAGCCCCCAACTGGGACTGCATCATTCCACCATGTCCCCGACTGGCAGGAAACACGCTGGAGTCATAGGTGTGTCCTACAGCTCGGATTTCGTCAAATGTCCACTTCGTGTCATTTTTTGTGCTGAAGCCCGCTGCCCGAAAGCCCAAAACTTCTCTGCCAGTAATATCTTCTAAAACCGCTTTGCCGCGACGAATATCTTCGCCAAAAGCCTTTCGACCAACTTCATAGGCAAGCACATGTCCATAGCCGTGAGATGCAATTTCATGGCCAGCTTTGGAACATTTACAAACAAGCTCTTTGTGACGCTCTGCAGCCCACCCAAGCCAGAAAAATGTCACTTTCACGGAGAAACTATCAAACATAGCCAGCAGATTCTCCACATTCTGTTCAATACGGGATTCTAGTTTATCCCATTGCTCAATAGCCGGCGTCGCTGGGCTATCTAAAATGTGAAACCAGTCTTCAACATCAATTGTAAACGAACCATAAATGGCCATAGAAACTCCTAAAGCGGGATTCCGGCTGATGGTTACTTTAGAAGAAGCGTCTGCCTGCTTTCAAAAAAACTTTACGATCTTCCGCAGTAGGAAAAGAAAAATAGGTGGCTTCGGAATCATGGTTCGGATAACGCTCAACGTTGCCGGCTTTGATTTTCTTAACAGCTTCTATAAGTGCTTTTGCTCCTGCGGATTTAGTCTTATGAACGAGACTATCCCATGTGTCATTATCTTCCACATCAACCCTATATTGCAGTATAATATCGCCATCATCCAACATTGCTGCAAGATCATGAACAGTAGTGGCCGTTTCTTTCTCATTGTTGCGCAGAACCCAGAAAGCTGGCATTAGTCCTCTATATTTTGGTAAAGGAGCACCGTGCACATTAATACAACCCAACGGTATTTTCTCTCTAATCTTTTTACCTATAATTTGAGGACAGCTTATAGATATCAAAAGATCCGGTTTATAATTATCAAGGATATCATGAAACTGTTGATCCTTTACCTTCGGCACATAATGATACGGGATATTAAATGTATCGGCAACCTGTTTTATCGAATAAAAAGGTCCATCGTTTTTGGGATTAGAAAATTTGGCTTTAAGCTTTACCAGTATTACGCGCCAGCCCATGATCCAGGTACCTTTAATGCCGAAAAGCTTAAAATGCTTAATAAAACCTTTGACAGGCCCACCGTGTGTACTCATCGCAGGCGATGAAACAATACAGACGACTTCACCTGGAAATTCTCTACATACTGTCGCAAACGATTGTGGCAGATACAGATTTTCTTCCTGAGCAAGAATTATTATTCTCATTTCGGTTTACCTCGATTTTTCTTAAAATATGATAGATTGAATATAGCTTGTTTCAGAATAATCAGAGTAAACAGAAATTCATATTTTGCATTTCTAATGAAAACTCTTCTGCCTCCAGTAAACATTCGATACAACCATTCCAGCCCTATTTTACGAATCCATGTGGGAGCCCATTTTTTGTTTCCACTATGAAAATCAAACGCCGCACCAACTCCCAGCATTAAAGGTGCTGATAGTTTTCCGATATGCTCTGCCATCCACTTTTCCTGCTTAGGAGCACCCAAGCCTACCCATATAATATCAGGATTTGTTTTGTTTATCATCTCAACAACTTCACTGTCCTGCGGTTCAGTCAAGGAGCAAAATGGGGGGGAATATGTGCCGACTACCTTAAAGCCAGGAAATTGTTTACTTAACCTGTCCGCCAGCCTTTTTGCAACACCTTCTGCACCACCGTAAAAAAAATGTTTCCAGCCCTGTCTCGCTCCAAACTCACATACCTTGAGCATAACATAGGGGCCGGGCAAACGGGAGGGAAGCTTTTTGCGAAGCAACCTTGCTCCCAGTGTCATCGCAACTCCATCCGGTAATACAAAAGATGCGTTTTTTAAGATCTGGCATATATTTTCGTCTAACGTCGCACGTACACAGAGATGAGCTTCACAAAAACAAACATAATGTGAGCCATTCTTTTCTCCAACCATTTGATCGAATCGCTTCAATAGTTGAGACAAGGATATGATATCAATCGGGGCTTTTCCGATCAGTATGTTTTCTTCTCTTGCCAAGAAACAATTATTAGACATTGATACTATACCAATATAATCACTTGTGACCAATGGCCTGTTGATATTTGCACCAAAGTAGGAATCTTATAAACCGAGTCTAATTTTACCATTTTATTATTTTGTGGTTCTTTGGCGATTAATCGGGCCTTTGACCACAAGGACTTAATTCAATAGCTTTTTCGTAAGCACTCATTAGATGTTTATAATATTTTTGTGGTGAATATTCACGTAAGGCTTTTTCTTTTCCTGCCTGCCCCATTTGACGACAAAGGGATGGTCTGTCCCAAAGATAACGGATTTTTTCTGTTAATTCATTTATATTACTAGGTTCAAATAGTAATCCTGTTTTGCCGTCCTCAACAATTTCAGACAGACCTCCAATACGAGAAGCAACAACTGGTTTGCTTCTCATCATTGCCTCAACAAGTACCATTGGAAAGCCTTCGTACCATACACTGGGCAAAACTACAAATCGCGTTCCTTTGTAAAAATCGAAAATATTCTCCCGTTTAACAGAGCCGAGAAATTCACAATTATCTGGAGCATTTCCAACCGGCATTGGCAGCCTGTCATATGCCCCGGCAGCCTTGAAGGTTATATCTCTTAAATTTCTTGCTGCATCTACGAGAGTACCGACACCCTTTTCCGGGCTGATGCGTCCGATAAAGCCAACATAATTGCCAATATTTTCAGATGGCTCTATATTCCCGCCATTAACCATATTAGCAATAACAACGATTCTCTTGGCGTCAAATCCTTCATCAATGAGCTTCTGTCTTTGGAACTCTGTCAGACAGGCAAACACAGATACATTTTGCTTAAACAAACGCAATTTTCTTGCAACGCTGTTCCTTAAAAAATAGCCCAGACTCTTAAAATAGCTGCCTTCACAGTTATTCAATAAACAGTTGTACTCTCTCCCGCCACTGCACTTTTCACAGACTCTGCCTTTATTCATAAAAAGGCCGTTCGGACAAACAAGCCGATAGTTGTGCACCGTCATTACAACCGGAATTCTAGCCTTTTTACATTCAGGCAAAATAGAAGGCGAAATTAATGGAAAAACATTGTGCACATGAACGACATCAGGTCTGTGTTCAACCAAGAGCTTTTGAATCTGCCTTCGTGAATCAAAACTGTAAATCCCGGAGAAAAACGCCCGCAGTCTGCCGACCCATATTTCTGAAATATCAGCAGTGGATTTTTCAAAACTGATAACCTCATGGCCATGTTCTCGAAGCAATTGTTTTTGAGACTCAACAACCGCCTCCTCACCACTGAATTTACCGTATTCATTGTGAACTAGACAAATTTTCATATTTGTACATTCGCAATTTTGCGACTATTTTATCGCTGAAAGAGAAATATCTGACATTAGGGTAGGCCAGATGGCACAAAGTGGACCATGTCTCCCATGTCCGTGCCGAATTGTTTTCGAAAACCCCACTCGCTTTGTAAGCAGGTGTGAAAGCGATCGATATGTAAAATAGTGAAGGTGTCCTTCATCGTAAAGGTCTGTGGGCTGACCATCCCCTCTAACAAAACCCTCATCTCTACTGGCAGTCGATGGGAAATACCCAAAAACTAATTTTATGCGACGGGTCCATTTTGCAATATTTGGGGTTGCAACAAACAGTTTACCACCCTTTTTCACAACCCGCTGAATTTCCATGAGTGCAGAAATTGGATCCACTAAATGTTCAATGACGTCAATTAAGAAAACCGTATCAAAATATTCATCAGAGAAGGGTAGCTTTTCAATCTCAATATTGTGTTTCAATATTTGCACGTTTGGGTCGTCTGCAAAATTTTGCTTAAGTAACGTAACTCTTGGAGTTGAAATCTCCGTTCCCACGCATTCTTTGTATAGTGACCGAAGCGCCTGAATCACATTTCCATGACCGGCCCCTATATCCAACATTTTTTCTCCCCTCTCTGCCCATTTGACAGCTGCTTCAAACCGCTCACGTGGATAGCGCCTCAGCTTAACTTCCTGTGGTGGTCCGCTTTGATTTGAATATTTTTCATCATAATGGCGGGTTAAATTGGCGCTGGTTTTATTATTCATAAGAAAACATCCGTTCTATTCTTATCAAGACTGGAACATTAATACTCCCGCGGTTTGTTTTCTGCTTGATACTTGGCCTGTTAATACTTTGCGGTATTGCCTCGATAAGCTCCTCTAATACACTGACCCACATAACCTGCCTGAACAATGCTTATTAAAGTAAGTGGAATCCAGCACGAATTTGTCAACAGCAGAAAAGGCAAAAAAAACCACCACATACCTGTATCGATGCTTTCTGCCAGCAAACGAATGATTAAGGAACGTGATTGGTGCTGGACTTTTCCTTTAAACTGAATTTGCAAAAAGTAAGCGGCATAATAGAGGCCTCGCGTGACAAAAAATGCTGTACAGCCAAATATCACATAAGGATTCATTATAAATCGCCTGGCGGCAAACAAAGTATAACCCACACCTATTATTGTCAAAGCACAAAAATCGATCATCTGATCCAAATAGGTCCCATACGGTGATGCGGCTCCAGTCGCTCTTGCCAAAGAGCCGTCTGCACCATCAATAATATATCCCAACTGAATACTAATACCAAAAAGGATTAAATTCCATGGTGAAGAAAAGGTGAAGAGTCCGAAAGTCCCAATGAGTACAGGAGCAAGAGCTGAAATAGTTAGCACTCTCGCGCTTAGCTTAATACGAAGACATAACCACGTTATCAGTAATCCTATATTATTATCTATGTGTCGCGTCCATAGGTTGGTTGGCATAAGAAGTTTCTTGAGTTCTTCCAGACTTAAGACCTCAGGACGTACCCCATTCTTTGCCGTACTGTCAATTTTATTCGATGATTCATTCATATCGATAAACTTTAATCCCCATATAAGCTTTTTCGTTTACTCAACAAAATTTTATTAATCAAAGTAGATGACGTTCCTTTGGTATAAGGAAAATAAACAATGCGTACGCCGACGCTATGAAATTGCTTTTCCAATTGCTCCCATCTTTCATTCTGATACCAATCATCTCCTACAAACATAATATCAAACTTGAGTTTTTTCCACGCGTTGAATTTGTCCATATCCTCCTGGGCAATTACCACATCAACGCACTTAATATTTTGTACTATTTCGTGTCTTTCAAGGAATGGTATAACAGCCTTTTTCTTTTTGTATTTTAGCATTAACTACATAAATGATTGCATCTCTGAAATTATCTGCCATTTTCCTCATTGTCAGCTTTTCAGCAGTTTTACAAGCCCCTTCGGAAAGTTTTTTCAGAAGTTCAGCATTGAAGCACACTTCTCTCATCATATCAGCATACGACTGAATTTGTTTATCCTTTAACCTTATACCATTAACGCCATCTATCACGTATTCCAGTTCAGAACTGTATGTATCTGAAGCTCTTGTAATAACAGGTTTTCCATAAGCAAAACTGTGCACAACTGATAATCCAACCTGACCGGGAAGAGTTACTACATCGCTAATAAGGAGCAGTTCTCCCAATCTGCGAGAATCGTAAATTGCCCCAAGCATAATAACTTGTTCTTCTATTCCTAAAGAATCAATTAGGTTTTGTATTTTTTCCCTGTCTTGACCATCTCCGATTATAACCAATTTACTGTTTTTCAAATCATCTGTAATTTTGGCATATGCTTTCAGTAGTACTGGAATTTCTTTACGGTTATAAAGACGCCCCAAGAAAAGAAATACAAAAGAATTTTCTAACAAACCCAATTGCTCCCTGGTTTTTTGAATATCCTCCTGCCGAATTGTTTTAGCTTCGCGCCACAATTGCTCAACATCCAAAGTATTGTTTAAGACGAATATTTTGTCTGGATAGATTTTCTTCCTGATCGAGTAATCTTTGCTCTCATTAGTGTACACCAAAAGAGCATCTGAACGCTTCCACAAGGTCTCTTTAAGACAAACGATGATTTTGTTTATCAATCCATCCGGCTTACTGTTGGGAGTATTCTGCCTAAAAGGGTCAAAGCCTATACCCCACCACAGGAATTTATACTTAAATACTTTGTGAAGCAGCCATAATATAAGCGATGTGATGTTGGAAATATCCTGACAGCAAATTACAATGTCAAATCTTCCCCGTATAATACGACTGATTGCGCATTGATAAATGGGCCCACCACGTGATGGCAGATATACAGCAGGTACAAGCTCGTTTGTCACAGGCAAGTTTGTTCCTGCAGAAATTGCCCCATGTCGATTACCACGAGAGTGAAAACATGTGAATTCAATGTCTTTAAATTGAGAAAGATACGACAGTAATGCTACTCTGTAAATTGGAATCTTAGGTTGTACTAGTGCAACTTTAATCTTGGAAGGGGACGTCATAAACAACTACCTCAATTACATAATCACCTTGTGTTCTCTTTCAAAATGGTCAAATATTTTTATTGCTCTTTTTTGTTTTTTCCAGAGCTTATCTTCCTATAATGTACTCAAGCTTTGCCACTCGAATATGTTTAGTGTTTTGCAAAAATGATTTTAATATTTCATGGCTTACAGATGGATTACGCCTATAGCTTTAGTTTAATGCCCGCTTGCACTCGCAGTGATTTCCACTCAACATTTCGTTAAGGTAATTCACAAAAGATTCCGCGGCATTTCTCGCATAGAAAAAACTGCCTGCCCTTTTAGCATCACCAAGCCATTTCTGCCACCACGTCGTGTTGTTCTTTACCTCATAAACATATCGGATGAGTTCTTCTGGGGCAGAACACAATCGGGCAGCCCCGGTTTCTAATAAGTGGTAAACATAGTTCTTCCCAGCCATATCAAGGACCATGGTTGGTGTGCCAATCGTTATAGATTCATAAAGAGAGGTTGAGTATATCGAAAAATGTATATCCACTTTAGACATTAGTTCATAAAGAGACACTTCAGTTGGATTGTAAACAACACATCTCTGCGGATATTCGGTCTGCAAGACTTTATATACCTCCATTTCATTTTCTTCGCCGGGATGCACTTTCACATAAAGCTTTAATGGCATCCTTTTATCTTTTGCGATTTGCAAAAATTTTTTTAGAAAAGATAGTGCCTCATCTCTGACCAGTTGGGTAGTAAACAGCAATTTTACAGGTTTTGTAATGTCGTGTTTTTTGATATTCCTTTCCTGCTTCTTAAATTCTCGTCTAAATTCGTCTATCCGACAATTGCCAAAAGGTAAAACCTCACTTTCTTTCCAAAAACCGGTTTTAATCTGCAAATCCGTCCAATACTTGCCAAACATAAATATCTTATCCGGTATAGGCAATTGATCCTTTATGTCTCGAGTCCACTGCGGCCAACAATACGCGGGGTAATATGATGAAACATCGCCATGCTGAATTTCAATAACAGGTACATTCATTTCCTTAGCTGCTGCAATAAATCCATAGTAACCAGGTGTAGATGTAACTAAGATCGCAGAAGGATTAATATTCTTAATAATCGTTTTAGCTCGTGTTTTCACATCAAAAAAACTATAGACACATTGTTCTACAAATCCTGAGTTAAATTCATTTCTGATCATGGCCTGCATTTCTGGATATTTTTCCAGACTATTTACAATTATTTCTGACAATTTCTTAATTTTGGCTTGAGCATCTGTAGTCACTTGAAAAAATCTTGCACCTATGGAACCGGAAAATGTCACATATTCACCCCTCAGATGACGAGGTCCCACGGTATTTCTCGCCCTTTTTCTGCCGCTTGTTTGCTCTATAATAAACATGTCAAACGTCCTGTTGGCGCTCGCATAAATATAATCAAAATACGCATGTTTGTATCTGTCGTCTTCACACTTATACCTGCTAAGCGAACTGCCGAAAGCCATAATTACTGGGCAATGACGTTTTTTTCCAAAGGTCTTGGTAAGTTGCTTCCACTCAAAATATCCCAACGCAAATTCCCTGGCCTTGGCCAGAAGAGGTCGTTTCTTTTTATTGAAATATTGAAAAAAAGTTTGATTTTTTACGATAATTCCCCCAAAAAGTCTGGTAAATAATGCGGGCTTTATTATTGCCCATAACGACCACCCCTCAAGTTTAAGAGCAAATATTTCCGGGCAGTTTTGCTGTAAGTTAGCAAAAAACAATTCTAAATCTTTACCGTCTGCATAATCGTTCATTATTTGCCCAGCCTATCACAAATGCTATTAGGAAAAACAAAAATTCTCTTAATCGACCAACAAAAAAAGTGTTTTGCGAAAACCCTTGCAGAATTAACCAAAACCATACCAACATGGCGCCTCTTAATATATTGAGAAGAATTGCATTATCTACCTTCTGCATATTCTTTATTAAGGAAAGAAAATATAATAAAACCCACAGTACCCACACTAGCATCAATAATAAACATATTATTCCATAGTGAGCAAACCAACTCAAATATTGATTATCCGTTGACATTAAATAGATAACGTTAGAGTATTCCAGTTGAGGGGAACCAAAAAAAAAGTAACGACTGTTATACAAGTATTTAGGCATCCAGCTTAAAGTATTTACTCGGGTATGAACATTAGCGGGTAACTCCTGATAAACAAAGATATCCTTAATTTCTTCAAACCTTGTAATATTTTTGTTGCCTACAAATTCTTTTGCATAATATATAAAGATTAGCACGGATATTGTTATTAAAATTATGCTGAAAAACTTTTTTAAAAATTCCCTGATGTTTGTCTTGTTGCAATAATATAAGAAAACGATCAAAACAAATGTAAGGATAGTTGCTCGTGAATTTGTTAACAAAATCGCCCAAAGACCAAGAGGGATGGCAAGGATGGACAAAAAAGTTCGACGATTACTCATAAATACAATTAACAAAAAAACGCTGATGCCCAGAAACAGAGCGAGTGGATTGGTGTTGGGGAAAACAGAAATAATTCTATTGTATTCCTCATATAGGCTGATATTAGAAATAGCAATATCATGTTCGTATATATAAACTCTCTCAATTAAATTATTGATCCAGGATATATTGAAAAACTGCCCAATTCCTAATAAAGACACAAAAATTACAACATAGGCTAAATATTTCTGTATTTGTTTTAGATATTTGTAAAAGTCTAACTGGGTTGTATTAGTTTCAAAAATGGAACTTGTTATCTTTGCAATGCAAAAGAGTTTAAGCATGGTAATCAAATGCAAGTAATCCGGCAATTGCACATTAAGGCCTGTTAATGATTGTCCAATGACGCTGAAGAGTACAATCAGGAAAGGGGCCAAGAAGATAATATCGTACTTTGAGTAGTACCAAGAGCGATTATGCTTTGCTGTGACATAAACTATAAAAAACAAGAAGAACAAAAAATCCTGTATATATATATGGAACTTCGTTAAGTTGGGACCTGCTAAAAACAAAACGACCAATACCAACAGAATAGTAGCACTGGTAGAAACACGCTTGGCTTTATGATTTAGGATGACCATTATTCTTGTTTCTCACGTTTTGAGGAAACTCAAAAGGAGCATTTTACTTGGCAACAGTCCATTTGTTGGTCCGATCAGAATGGCGGTATCGCATTCAGACTGATATCATAAACGAACCTTCACGTGTTTCCAGATTAGCCATGGCATCTTACAAACCTTTGCACTTGATATCCACGTTAAGATAAAACCCAGAAAGAAACTGGCTGTTGTTGCTTGGGCTGCACCTATTGGTCCGTTGGCTTTTATAAGAAAATAGTTCAAAACCACATTAACAAAAGCACATACTGCGGTTATCCATGCCAATATATAGGTCTTTTTGACATAAAAAATGTAATTAACCACCATGAAATACATCCCGTTTGCTGCGTAACCTAGCGCAATCCAGAAAACGTACCTGTGTGCAGAATAAAAAGCCTTACCAACAAAAAATGACAGGAGAGGCAAAGCGAAAAAACTTAGCATTAAAGCCAGGATAATGATGACAAGAAAATAGATGTATGTAAATTTCACGATTTTTACCTTTGTGGCATATTTGTTCTCTTTCAGTTTCTCAAATAGAAAAGGGTACCACGCCTGATTAAAGGCCATAGCTAATATACCTATTATCATGCCGACCTGATAACCTACCACATATATACCCATAGCCGAAACGCCCACCATCAGACTAATGAAGAATCTGTCAATACTTGTTTGTATCCAGCGGCTTAGGGAATGAGGAACAAGTGGAAGACCAAAAAGCAATGCGTCTTTAATATGGTCTTTGTTTAATGAAAAAGTTAGGTGCCATTTTTTACATATCAACAAAATGCTCAACATGCCGAAAATAATGGATGAAATAACTATACCTAACAGTCTGCCCTGCCACTTGAAGCTTAAAGCAACAACAAAAACCAAAGAAAAGCTGACATCAAAAACAGTTTGTAATATCTGAAATAAGCCATAAGCCAAAGCTTTTTGCTCTACCTGCCAAAGGGTAAGATTAACCGCGATAATAGACCGGCATAACGCTGCCAGGATTACGATCAATAACCAGATTTGTGGCAACTTCGTAAAACGTAATAGGTAACCCCCCGCAAAAAAAATCAGGCCGAGTATTAAAATAAAACTGAGAAACTCAATAAAAATTATGTTTCCGAGGTAGTCTTTAAGGTCCTTCTTATTTAATTTAAAGAAATTGACGGACACGGCCCCTTGCATGTTTAAGCTCACCAGTACCACAGCTATTGCTAACACTATTTGAAATGTCGCTACAATACCATAATCGCTGGGCGTTAAATACCTTGTCAAAACCGGCAGGATTAAAAAAGGAACCGCATTTCTTATAACACTGGACAACGCATAGATAGAAGTCTTTTTAAAAAGCTTGTGGCTGAAAATATACAAAGGTATATTCATAATATTATGATGATGTTTTCGAACAAAACGTAGACCTATGTACCCAGTAGTATCTCTGCTATCTTGATATCTATCTCACTGTCGATGTCTATGGACCTTTCCTGTGGCATTATGTAAGCGAAGGTTTCATTGCCGAAAAAGCCTTTCCTCTTCTTTACATAATCACAATAAAATAAATATATTGCTCCATTCTCTCTGTAATAGGTGGGAAGTTCCTGCCTGTTATTGTTTGCAATATCCCCTCTTGCAAAATTCTTCATAGAACCATCTGTCGGCAGTGTGTTTGCTTTATAAGGATGGTGTTCTGACAGACACACCGAAACAACAGCCTTCGCTTTTTTTGAAAATAACAGTTCTATTGCCTTGTCAATATCCTCAAATATTCTCAATGGAGATGTGGGTTGGAGTAAAATCAACGGATCATAAGACCAGTTGTTTTCTTCCAGCCAACCGATTGCGTGCAAAACAACATCGATTCCTCTTGCTTTATCAGTCGCTAACTCCTTTGGTCTCACAAAAGGTACTTCCGCCCCGTATTTTTTAGATATATTCGCAATTTCCTCATCATAGGTACTTGTAATTATCTTATCGATATATTTACTTTTCGCTGCTTGTTCTATCGTCCACGTAATTAACGGTTTTCCCGCCAATAGTTTTATGTTTTTCCTCCGAAGACCTTTGCTGCCACCTCTTGCTGGAATTAAGGCTAATATTCTTTTGTTCTTATACATATACCGTTTTTTTTATTGTGACAACATTTGGCAATAGGGTAGTACTCACTTAACTGCCTCAACAACAAGAGAAATTTCAGGATTCGTTGAATCGAAACCATTGTTTCTGCCTTTGCCTCTCATTTCGTCAAATAGGCTCCCTTGCTCACTGGAACGATACACCTGCCTGAAACCACTTTGTCGTAACATCCTGTTTAATTTATTATAATTCCACCAGTTAATATGATTTCCGACAAATTTACTTTGCGATTCCTACGGCACGTGTCTCATGTAATAATTGGCAAAACTCTCTTTTTCCATAGAGCTAAAATCTCTATGTAGTTCTTCCGAAGGCACTTTGCCTTTTAAGTAAGTAGCAAAAAAATCAAGAAACCTGTCTTCAATTCCTTTACCTGGAGACTTAACAAAAAAGCCTATCGAATTTTCGGCAAAAGCTTCATAAGCCAGATCGAAATCAGGCATCGTTAATCGCATTGTACCTCCATGCTTTAAACATCTGAACATTTCATCAAGAATATGTTGGCAGTATTCCTGTGGGATATGTTCCAGTGTATGTGATGAATAAAAAAATGACACTGATTCACTCTCCAGCGGAAACTGGTCACAACTAGTTAAATCAAACTGATAATCAATAGCTCCATTCGCATAACCGTACCATTGCGATGAGAAATCCATGACTCTCCAATGTCTTCTAAAAAAAAAGGCCACCCCCTATATTTATCATTAATTTCTTTTCATCAGTTTCTCTGTCTACTATCTTGAGTATTTTCTTTTTCCCAATCTTGATTCTCAGCAACATGTCCCTAAGAATCAGCAAAAAAATCCGTGCAATAGGAAATAATATCGGATGTGATTTTATAAATATTTTTATTCTTTTTAAAGACAGTTCAAATTCCTTACTAAGAACGTTAGCATAATTGCAAAAAGGGAACTTGCAAGTCCTGAAACTGCTTTTGGCGATCTCGTTGCCAGAATTCAGGCTTTTGGATAATCTCCAGAAACATTTTCGCGCTTTTGCCATTACCAAAATGCAATGATGGAGCCGTTTGTTTTGGAAGATTATTCATGGCAGACAGAACCTCTGTTTCTTTTACGTTCACTATCGAATGGTAATTGAAACGATTATGTTGCCGGTTGCCTATGTTGATCGTGGGGATGCCGAAAACAGGTGCCTCACGAACTCCTGCGCTGGAATTGCCTATAATTGCCTTGGCGTGTTTCAAAAAAGTTAAGAAATATTCAAATCGAAGAGAGGGAAACATTCGGCAGCGACGATTATTTTTTAATTTCGCTAAACCATTTAAAATAATGTCCGATCCTAAATCATTATTAGGATGGATGATTATAAAATTCCATCCTGACGCCTCAATCGTCTCAACAATGTTCTTAATATCACAAGCAAGTTGCCCAACATTAGTTGTCACTGGATGATATGTGAACATAGCATAATCATCAAAATCAATATCGTACTTTTTCTTTGCCTTTGATAACGAAGGAAGTTTATCTGAAAGCATTATATCCACATCTGGAGAACCGATGACAAATACAGAATCCTTAGCTTCTCCCATTTGAATAAGCCGCGAACGGGCTTCTTTATTTGCCACAAAATGAATATGAGCCAACTTGCTTATGGAATGGCGTATTAGTTCATCCACTGTACCCGATAGCTCACCACCTTCTAAATGAGCCACCAGTATATTGTTTAAAGCCCCCACAATCGCACCTGCGAGCGTTTCAACTCTATCTCCATGTACAATGATCATATCTGGCGTAAACTCTCGAATATAATGGCCAAGACCGCTAATTGTGTTACCAAGCACCAAATCCATAGCGGAGTTTTGGTTTTCTATTTGATTGATATAAAGAAAAATATTTCTGAAACCACTTTTCTTAATCTCATCGTATGTAGAGCCATACCGAGAAAGTGTATGCATGCCTGTAGCAAAAATATGACATTCAAAATCAGGGGAATTTTCAATACGCCTCATCAAAGCCTTGAGTTTGCCAAAATCAGCACGTGTCCCAGTAAGAAAAAGAATCTTTTTATTTATTTTTGCCATTACAGCTAAATCCTTTAAACAAGCTCCACATCGCTAAACTTTAACTGGGTATCACGTGGAATATCTCTCACTGCAACCTTACCCAATAAATTTTCGTAATCAACCGCTTTTATTTCTCCGGTTCCTGGACGTTTCACCCAAATATTTTGTCGATTCAGTTCTTCACCATGGGCAATATTACAAGTCGACACCACGCACGCGTATGCAAAATCAATTGTCGACTGCTCCTCTGAAAGTATATTTTTCGTTCCGCCCAATGCTTCCTTAATCGCACATACCCCTTCGATCAATTCTTTCAATTCACAAGGATCGATCGAAATCGGCATGTCAGGTCCAGGCCAGTTCTTATCCGAAGTAAAGTGCTTCTCAACTATACTGGCACCAAGCGATACAGCCGCGAAACAAGTATAATTGCCAATAGAATGGTCACTCAATCCTAATATCGCGTCAGAAAATTCCTCTCTCAAATCTTCTAATGATCCAAGACGCACCTTATTGTATGGCGTCGGATACAAAGACGTACAATGTAAAAGTGCATAAGGTATATTATTTTGACGAAGTATTTCAACAGACGGTGCAATTAAAGCGATATCATTCATGCCCGTACTTAAAATAACAGGCTTCCCAAACTCCGCGATATGCCTGACCAGTGGATAATTATTACACTCACCCGAGCCAATCTTGTAAGCCACAACACCCATCTGCTCCAGCCTATCCGCCGCCGCTCTCGAAAACGGTGTCGACAGATAAAACATGCCCTTGGATTCAGTATACCGCTTAAGCTCAGTATCTTCGGCTTCACTGAGCTTGCACCTATCCATAATATCCCAGATAGACTCTTGGGCATTACCGGGTATGATATCATTGGGTATCATTTCATCTTCAATGACATGACACTGAAATTTTACACACTCACAGCCAGCCTCACAAGCATCATTTATCATCTGAATTGCTTTATTTATATCACCTTCGTGATTGATTCCTATCTCAGCAATCACCAGGGGGGGGTAACTTTGCCCTATTTTTCTACCAGCAATCTCAATTACGTTCTCAGCACTGTTCATAATGACACTCAACTTTTTGCTACTTCCTCTGTAATTGGGTAAAGCTGTTGCAAACAATCTAAATATTGCTGCTTCTTTCCATGATCGTTCCAAACTCCATCATTTTCAAAAACGCACTTGTCATATATTTTATAAAGTTCGTCGGTCAGTTTTTTGCCAATATTACCCTTTTCTTCTGAACGCTCAATAAACTTGTAAAACTCTTGCGGCATTTTCACATACAAAACAAACCTTTCTCGTAATGCCATCAACTCTTCAGCAGAAATACCAGGTAATCTCAGACTGGGTTGTATATCGTCAAAAACCGCCTTGCTGTCACTGGCAAAAAAACCTTGCTCGATAGCGACCTCTCTCAATTGAGTGTTTTCTAAGGGATAGAAAAAGACTGTGTTTGGATATTGAACCCGGCTTTCCTTATTCAACTCGATGGTTTCCATAACTGTAGCTCGAGTTTCAAAAGGAATGCCCAACATGTTAAAGGAAGAAGTGCGAATACCGCTATCATTAAGCATTCGTACAGCACGAATAATTTCTTCCTTTGTTTCTTGTCTCCTGAGTATCTCTTTCCGTAGGACAGCATTACCAGTTTCTATACCTATGGAAACACTTGCACAGTTCATTTTTTTCAAAAGATTAATCTTCTCTTTTGTAAGGTTGCGAGCATTAGCCATAATCGTAAAAGGAACACTAATAAGACTCTGGTATTTCTCAGCCAATTCTTGAAAATATGGCATAGGTTTGAGACAAAAATCTTCGTCATGGAACTTGAAAAAAGTAACACCCCATTTTGCCACTAGATATTGAAGCTCTTTTATTATTCTGTCAACCCCATATCGTCGAAGAAACTTCCCAGCTTTTAGACCATAAAGTTTACGGTAGGCATGATTGATGCAATAGGTACAGGAGTTGGGACAACCCCATTGGATCATGTGGTCACCTCCAACATATACCTTGCCATCATACGGTTTTAAAAAATGCCGCTGATCAAAAATAGTCCAGTCAAAAAAAGGCAGAGAGTCCAGGTTTTGGAAAAAAGGGCGTAATTCGTTGCGATGGACATGATCATTTTCATCACGATAGGCAAGATTTTTCAAGTTTCTGGGATCTCGGCCATCAGCCAAACAGTTTGCAAATTCAACTATAAATTCGATACCTTCCCCGACACAAACATAATCAATATTTTTGTCGGACAAAATTCTTTCAGTAGCCATGGTAGGGGCTTTATTGCCCCATATAATGGGTATATTGCTGTTCCATTGTTTTGCAGCTTCTGATATCCGTTCGCCTACGATAATTTCATCGGAAAGTGCAGAGATGCCGATGAGGTCCGGTTGAAAATCATCCAGTTTTTTTACCAGCCTGGCTCGTAAGTCAACCCTTTCCTTAGTTACATCATAACCAGAAAAATCAACTTCCTTGAAGCATCTGATTTTACTAAGAATCTCTGTGTTTTCTTTGTAGCCAAAATCAATGAAAGTGGTATCGAATAATTCTACTTCATGGTTGTTTTCCTTCAAAAGAGCTGAAAGTAATGCCAAGCTCATCGGTTTGAAACCAAAGTCTGCTTTATTTGGCCAAATAAGTAAAATCTTCATTCTAATATCCTGTCATTTTGTTATACCAATACAGCCCTTTAAAAGTTACCTCTTGAAATGACTTCTCATACAAGGATAGAATTTGTTTTCGCTGCTTTTAAACCAGCGCCGACTTCAAATTTCTCGTGCCATATTCCATCTCTGTCCTGCTCAAATAGATCAGTGTTGTACCATTTATCCATCACAGCCCAAAAATCTCTCACAGACATGTGAGTGAACTGGCAGAAACTATCTATTATCCCCTGGTCGAGGACCTTATCGTATTCTTTTACAAGAGGAATCATCTCCTCGCGAGTTTTTAAACCGGCTCGTATCCAGCGAGATGCCATCTCGGTTGCTGAAGCATGTCCAAATTTTGGGTACTTCAAAAATTGATTAAGCAAATACCCAATCGAATCGATCTGGTTGTACTGCTCGAGCGTGCCCTCACGAATATATTCATGTCCAAGGTGCCTGAAGCCCCATCTTTTGGCCACTTCATAGTTGTGGTGCGAATCCCAAGGCACAAAATAGCCCAAATAAATAGGTTCTAAGCCAAATTCCTCGCATTCGTCAAAAGACACTTGTTGCGCAGATGCCAAATCTTTTGGAGTTAACTGCCCGTCTTTGTACCAGATATTCCAATCAACCGGTTTAACCACATCGTTGAGAGGTTGCAATTTTGCGGAAGGCGTTTCCTCGTTGTATTGTCCCCCATAAGTGTAATTGACATTTTCGCCATAAACGAGCAGTTGAAGACCTAACTGCATTGCCATACGATATGGATATGCATAGATGAGAGCATCAGCATACCATGTAGGCGAGCCTAATTCGATAAAAGCTTTCTTTGTCATGATTCTGGCAGTATGAACATTTGGATTCAATGAGATAATTTCACAGTTAAACGTGTCGGAAATATTCTGGAAGTTTTTTCGGCCCGTCTCTGTCCAGTCTATGTTTCCCACAGCCAGCAAGACAGGATTCATCTTCATTAGTTCTTTCATAACATAAACCTGGTAGTGAGAATCCTTGCCTCCTGAAACCGCGATTGCACAATCATAACCGTCCCCATTACAACCTCGATATCTATCGCAGAGTTCCTCCAGTTCTTTTCTGCGGTTATCCCAGTCGGTATTTTTTTGTTCAGCATAATTAATACAGGCAGCACAAATACCATCATCAGTAAAAGTTGTTCCCGGGCGTGTGTTCGGCATTATACATTTTTTGCAGTATTTCAGTTTCATAATATTCGTCTCTTTAAAAACCATATTTTTTTTTGTACTGTTTTAAGACATTTTCAATCACAGCATCCTTAGCAAGATATGTATCCAAAATCCCACAAAAAAATCATTGAGTCATTCTACTCAAGTTTGGTATGAATAATTAATTGTACTTCCCTGTGTCCATGATGATTATGCGATAGCGAAGAGAAATCTAATCACACGCTACTATTAGAGTAAACTTTCCAGGGGTAATTCGAGGCTGTAATAGAATAACCGGGCAATATTTTCCTACCCCTTTATGAATGAAAGCGTTATATCTGACATGTGTTGGCAACAGCACAGATCATCTGACAATACAGACAGATTAAAATCAAGTCAATTATCCATCGGTGTTTTGCCGGAATTGCCATTGAGATTCAAAAAGCTAAGTGACACGAGAAATCCTATTTTAACTCTTCGTATGATTTCTTTAGAGGCGATATCTTTGAATATCGGTTTTAATAGTAATTCGATTTCAACTGCTCGCATCCTAAATTCAAACGGTACTCCGGCCATTCTTTCGATAATACGGTAGTCCATAAATGGGACTCTTATTTATACTGAACGAAGCATTATTACATTATTAGGTTTTCTTAAAAGGTCGTGTAAGTGATATGTCTGATAAAAAGAAGTAACAATATAGACATTTTTTTTATGACATAAAAATGGTGACAAGGCATACTAAACTATTTCTATATCCTTATATAAACCGTATGGTCTGGAACATCCATTTCGCTGGTATGAAAAACTCATCTTCATCAATCAGGACTGCAGTATGCAGATTTCCTAATACACCAATGGCCAATTTTCCCCATTTGCATTCGTTTTGCTACTCTAATCTCACAATCGATTTCTTTTGGCATGAATTTCTCTTTTTCTTTGCTATGAATCTTATCAACGGTTATATGGAGCGTATGTTTTTAGATACAAATCGAAGGTCGTTCCTATTTTCAGGCAAGACCGAGTTTATGAGATATTACGTCACTTTGGTTTAGCAGGTTAAACCAGTTGTCCGGAGGTTCGAAACTTAGATGTCTTTTGGAATTGTCAAAAAACATACTGGTGTCTACGTCATCTGAAAGTACTTCAATATCAGAAAATTTTATATTGGCTTTGTTTATTAAGTACCGTAAATACGGTATCTCCTTGACATTAAAACCCATTAATCTGGTAGCTGTGATATCAACCGCAAGAAGATTTTCTCCTGCAAGTAATACGGAGCTTGGTATAGATACTGGACAGAAAGGACCGTTCTTTTGACCTGCCAATATACCGTCTATCACAGAGAATCTTTTTTGTGGCCCATAATTTTTTAATATTGTATAAAGGTCCACAACCATTCGCCAAATGGTATCATTTCCATTCCAGGCTCCTCTGTTAACAACCTTTTGGGTCTTACTTTTCAGCCAACTTAAGAAGTCAGGGTATTCGTCTCCACCTATAGCCGGCCAGCCTATGCGCCAGTGGACCAGATAGTTTTTAACAGTATTTATACCAACAAGCCCTTTTAGGTTAAGCGTTGTGCCTGCTTTATGATGAGTTTTCAGTTTGGGTATTGAAATGTACACGTCGGAATTCATTATTGAATTCGATAAGTCGTATTCATGGGTTTTGCCGTTGTGATGTCTGATTGTTTCTAATCGCTGGTTAAAAACACCTCTGAATAACAACGGATTAACATTATATAAAGCTGACTTATCACCAAGGTTAATGACAGTTGTGCCCTTAGGATCACCTTTTTGTTGTTTCATTTTTGACCTGTTCCCGTAATGCTTAAGGTCGGAACAGTATAATGGCCTCAAATCCACGATATGACAAGGAACATCATAGCGAGTTTCAAGGTCATTCAGTTTCATTAAGTCTTTAAGGGCAGCAAAATCTGCGTCTATGGAAGGATTATCTCCTATTGTTATCTCACCATTGCCTTTCAGGGCGATAGCGACACAGTCTGTAACCACTCTTATGACGCTGGGATGGGTAATACAGCTGAAGACGTTGTCTTGCTTCTGGCAAGATTTTCTGTATTCGTGAGTTACCCAGTTGGGTTTGATAAAAACCTTATCACCCGGTTCAATTAAATGCCCGAGAGGATTTGTTTTATCGAAACCTAAATGTTCAAATAGTTTTAATATCGCATTTTGGACAACGGCATCATCATATTTATCAGCATGGGCAATAGCTACCTTCAAATTCAAATACCTCCATGAATCTCTCAAGACAGAAGATGAGCCACTTCTGTTCTCCAGTAAACTGTTCCATATCTAAATCATCAAGAAATTCTTTTCTTGTTGGCCCTTCCCAATCTTGCATCCATTGTTTCATGGGTCTGGCAAAAGGAATTTTGTCAGGAATATCCAGACCACTGTAAACTTCATTGAAGACCTTGCGCAGCAAATATTTAGTATTTCCATTTCTAATTGCCTGTATATCAAGTGGTTCATCCAAAACTAGGTCTTCGTAGGGAGCGAAAACTTCACAGCCAGCAGCGTGAATTGCATTTTCAAAGGTTTGGATAATGCCTAAACCATGACAGATTTTCAAAAACTTTTGCACGTTAATTCCGTCACCTTCTCTATATTTTTCGTAGACATTTCGCATGGAAACTGGATTTTTGACGACAAGCTTTGGATCAACAAACGTATATCTGTCTATGAATTCATCAAAGGTCCAGTCCTTAGATAAAAGTTTATCCATTCCGCCGAATGTTGAATCAGCTCCGTTACCAACAATCAAGGTCTCGACACCATCTTCTTTAGCCTTTAACGCAGCTTTATACAAACCTGCTTCAATAGCATGTAACGGCGATTTCTTCCTTTTCAGCAAGACATCCATAAACTCGAGATAATCTTCATAAGTGACTTCTATTACTTTTAAGTCTAATCCACATGTTTTTGTGTAAATTTGTGCTGTTTCACTTTCATCTATAGCGCCATCCGCGCAAAATTTGATGGTGTAAGCCCTTACACCTTTTGGAAGCATCGCCGCTAATATGGCTGAATCAATTCCGCCGCTGAGAAGTATTCCTGTAGTTCGCCCTGAAAAAGAACTGAGCCTGTTATTAAGGAATTTGAGAATTTCGTCTGATTTCTTGACCTTTGTCTGTCTTCCATGTGAAACTTTGGGGAATTCCGGTGTCAGACCTGGTTTCCATGACTGGTTTTCTTCTACCACGTAACGAAAGGTTAAATACGAACTTATGCAGAATGGATTATATTGTTGAATAGACATATACCATTCCTTAAAATATTTCTGTTTTTATAAATTGTTATGACTATTATTTCTGAAAATTCAAGCAGAAGACGAATTTCAGAGAGATGAAACCTTAAGGAATTGTTTATCTTCGGCGTATAATTCGGCTATCTGTTTTCTCTGGTCTCGCAGGACCTGATTAATCAATGTTGAAGATGTTGTATTGGTGTACGGAAAGTAAACTACCCGTACATTAACTTTTCTGAACTGATCTTCGATATTCTGCCACTTCTCTGTTTTGTACCAGTCATCGCCGACAAACATTATGTCAAATTTCAATTTCTTCCAGGCCTCGAACTTGTCCATCGTTGTCTGTGAGACAACTGCGTCAACAAATATGATATTCTGTACAATCTCACATCTTTCGAGGAAGGGTATGACCGGTTTTTTCTTTTTGTATTTTAACATCAAATCATCCGTTGTCACCCCGAGTATGAGTTTGTCACACATAGACTTTGCATTTCTCAACAAATTCAAATGCCCAATGTGAAATAAATCAAATACGCCTGTGGTATAACCTGTTACCATAATAAGCACTCCTATGTTAAAAGCCTCCTTACTTAATAGGCGATTAGTTTGCTAAAATACAATTACAATTCTATAGATAAAGCCGCATTTTGATATTATTATCGGACTCCGTCCCCGTCGGTTGCGCGGAATTTTATGATATCCCGGTACAACTTCATGTGGGCCTTGTCTTCTACGAATCTCAATTTCAAAGCTCGAAATCCCGAATAAATTCAGAACTCCAGGGCCAGATTAATGGAACGTCAATTCAACTGGATTGGAGAACTCGACTTGGCCACGAAATTCGATTTACTCGATACAGTCCGCCACAAGCGAATAGAGTTCAATATTCAGTGCTTGTTTGACTTCAGCCAAGATTCGAACTTCTCACATAACTTCATATTTAGAAAGAAGTTACACCCCAAAGAAGTCACATTGGATTCCTAATACCATCAACTGCGTCCAACGTATTTCTTCTTTAGGTATTTTCGGCGTAGGCCGATGAATATCTCCAATCAAAATGGTTAGAGTGACATGAATATGCACCCCCAGGAGATACCACTGCAGGGTGACCTATCAGGAGGTAATTACAAAGAAATCTCTTCTTAGAAATCTAATCTGTTTGCGGTGATATTATCGGAACAAAAATGCGAAGCCAAAGAATTATTCGGATAGGCTCTTAGTTTACCCCAACAGCAGCAAGCTCGGCAGAGTCTGTGGTCTCAGTAGGTCTTTCTTTTTCATTTGGTGAAAGGCTGGCCAGGCCGTATCGCTCCATTAGTCGGGTAAGCAATGCCGTTCTGTGGCCCGCCGATTCGAGCGAGTTGTTAATAGCTATTCCGACATTGAGTTGTAGCGATGGTCCTTCTCTGCGGTCCTTAATCGGAACTGTGACTTGCATCAGCTTTGAAGGGTCAGCATTAGCAGCTTCGTTTTGCCAGACAAGATTTCGTGCCGAACCGTCGCGGTTGGTCAAGGGCAGATTAATCCGGCAAAAATCCATCTCGTCAGCGGCGAAACATACCGCATGCCACCAAGTCTCGAATGTTTTTGCCTGTCGGAAATGCAATTCCACCTGCTCATAGCTATCAACTTCCTGCTTCCTCGTGTAAGAACTTGCGAATTTCTGCCTCAATCCCACGAGCGTTTTACGAAGATTAACGGCGCCAATCAGCCGAAACACCAGTATCTGAAGTATTATAGCGCAGGCAAATATCAGAATAGCCGCTGCACCATGCGAAAGCATCATAAGCAGCCCTGCTCCGGCAGCAAGTGCTGTCATTAT
>SDBU01002792.1_pt1 | contig 22730 bp, 18 predicted proteins | sample 2277071 | NCBI WGS metagenome assembly SDBU01 (sample SAMN10397929, study PRJNA504765) | marine sediment metagenome | isolation source: marine sediment core GS08_GC12, 126 cmbsf | place: Arctic Ocean: Gakkel Ridge, Loki's castle | collected 2008 | reverse complement strand
CTATCAGCGTGCTCTTGAAATCAACCCTACCGACGGAGTGACCCTCACCAGGTACGGCAGTTTTCTCGGGGAGACCGGTCAAAACGATCAGGCTGTTGAAATGCTGGAAAGAGCGGCCGTATCGGCTGATTCCGGTGGGGAAGTACAGCATAACCTGGCTCAGGCATATTTCCGGCAGGGTCGCTTCGAGGAAGCTGCGGACAGGTACCGAAAGCTGCTCGAAACAGAGAAAGACAATGGTGAGCTCCTCAATGATCTCGGGAACTGTTGGTTTAAGTCCGGAAACTGGTCGGAGGCAATCGAGACCTACCTGCAAGCTCTTGAGGTACCATCAGCACCGCCGGTGGTCTACCGCAACCTGGGCCTGGCCAGGCTCAGGCAGGGCGATATTGAGGAGGCCGTCACTGATCTGGAAAAGTATATCGATCTGGACCCGGATCAGCATGATATCTGTCACATTATAGGTGATATCTGCATCAAACTCGGCGACCATGGTCGCGCCATATCTTTTTACGAGAGATTTCTGCAATCCAACCCCCATGACCCGCTGGCGCTGTTCCAGTTATCTGAGTGCTATCTCAATATGGGACATAGGGATTCGGCTGTTCTTGGCTATCAACGGGTGCTACAGTTGGACAAGAACTTTGAACCGGCCCAAAAAAGACTGACTGAGCTGGCGGTACCGGCCGGAAATGCCTGATAGCAGGCGTCTTCGATCACCTGTTTTTTCGCTGCAGTTCCCATTCAGCCCGTTAAGTTGCGGCTCATTCTGCCGATCAAAAGCTTAGAATATCATAAAACAGGAAATCGAGTAAGAAGCTCGTTTTGACTAATATAAAGGAGGACTGAACAACGGCCTTTCTCTCGACGTGGATTGGACCCCCGACTCCGTAAGGAGTCAGCGAACATCGGAAGTGACGTATGTTGATCACGAAACCAAACAACTGAACGGGGTAAGGATACCCCTCAAGTAATTCAAGGAGGAGTGAACACATGTCTCTTCGCATTAACCACAACCTGGCGGCGCTTAATGCGCACCGTAACCTGGTGCACACTACCAATGCGCTGTCGAACTCGATGCAGAAGCTGTCTTCGGGTTTCCGCATCAACAAGGGTTCTGACAACCCTGCCGGTCTGGTCATTTCCGAGCAGTTCCGGGCGCAGATAGCCGGTCTCAACCAGGCTATCGAAAACTCCGAGGGATCGATCGCTATGATCCAGACCGCTGAGGGTGCTCTCAACGAACTCAACAACCTGTTGATTTCGATGAGACAGCTGGCTATCCACGCCGCCAACGAAGGCTTTAACGATGCCGACCAGTTGGCTGCCGACCAGGCTGAAATTGACAACGCGATCCGGACCATTGATCGTATCGCTGTCAACACTCAGTTTGGTACCAAGAAGCTTCTGGATGGCTCCAAAGCCAACGTGGCTACCATCACCGGTGCCAACAGTTCGCAAGTCATCATCAAAAACTCGAGCCTGACCACCGGCACGCACTCCATCAGCGCCACCAAGACCGCCGATCCGACGTCGACCCTGAACACCACCTCGCTCGGTATAAGCCTCACCAACACCGACGGCGACCCCTACAACCTGGTTGAGGCGATCCACACCCTCGATGTGCTGCAGGCCTCTGACGTGGCCATAAAGCGTTCGAGTGCCATCACTATTGCTGACGCCTGGGGCACCAACCTGACTCTTGACGCCGCCGCCACTGCCGCCACGCTTTCATCCGCTGCGGTCCTGGCTCTGGCCACCGCCTCAAACGTGGGCAACTACACCGTGGTGTTCAACTACCAGGAAAACGGCGAAGCCGTCACCGGCGAGCAGACTATTACTGTGGCTGTCGCGCTGAATGATGATGCCCAGATGATCGCCGCCAAGTTCAACACTGAACTTGCCCTGAATACCGAACTGGCTGGAAGGATCACGGCCAGCGCCACTGGTGCCGGTGCCGCCCACTCCCTGACCTTTTCGGCTGCCAATGTCGGCGCCCAGTACTCGCTGAAAACCAACGCCTCCTCCACCGATGCCGCCACCGCCCAGTTTGCCGTTGCCTCTCAGAATGTGCGTGGAGTCTCTGACAACCAGATGAGCTTCACGGCCACCACGGTCACCAACAGCACTGTGACGCAAACGATAACGGTTGGTGCCGGACCTTCAACTTACAGTTCCATAGCCGCTCTGGTGACGGATATGGACACGGCTCTGCTGGCGGCCTTCGGTGCCGTCGACGGTGGTGCCGTATCCGACATTGCCTCCACCGTGTATGACACCGACAAGATTCAGCTGGCCACCCGGGACGAAGGTTCCGACTACAAGCTCAAGCTGAATGCATTCGGTGGTAACACCGGTGATATGGAGAAAGTGCTCAAACTGACTCCCGACACTATCGCCACTAACGGAATCGACGCCCTGGTCAGCTTCGACAACTACACTACCGCCATTACCGGTGTGAAGTGGGGCTCGACGGGAAGCGTCACCCTGGGCAACGATGCCGTGGATGAGACTGGACGCGGAACCATCGATCTGACTATCTCCAATGGTCAGACCGGTGTCAACCTCGGCAACCTGCTGCTGGACGTAAAGGCGGCCAAGTTTGATGTTCGCCTCGATGGTGGTCCGGCGGCTGCGGTGACAGCCGGTGTCAACAGTACCATCTACAATGCCGACCGCAGTGAGTCTCTGATCCTCAACTACGATCTGACTTCACAGGGTGGCACTGAGACGATCAATAACACCGATCAGTCACTGGTCTTCCAGATCGGCGCCAACGTCGGTCAGACGGCCAAGATCGGCATGATGAACATGAGTTCCTCCACCCTCGGCAGGGCTCTCGCCGGCAACATGTTCACGTCGCTGGCCAATATCGATGTGACCACGGTCCAGGGAGCGCAGGATGCGCAGATGGTCATTGACGCCTCTATTAATGAGGTTTCCAGCACCCGTGGTACTCTCGGCAGCTTCCAGAAAAACACCCTGGAATCCAACCTGAGAAACCTCAGGATTGCCGCCGAGAACTTGACGGCTTCGGAGTCCATGATTCGTGATACCGACATGGCCAAGGAGATTTCTGAGTTCACCAAGAACCAGATTCTGCTGCAGGCCGGTACCGCTATGTTGGCCCAGGCCAACCAGATTCCGCAGATCGTTCTCTCCCTCTTCGGCTAAGGGAGAAGGGCTTTAAACTAATCCCGGGGGAGGCCAATACTTCCCCCGGGTAAAAAAACCGGACCTTAATGGGTAGAGTGACATAGGAGTCATAGCTTACAGGAGTAAACATGCCGGGCTTAAATACTATCGACGGTATCAACTCCGGTCTCAACACGGCCGAGATTGTTGATGCCCTTCTTACCTTCGAACGGCGCAGAGTCGTTTTCCTCGAACAGGAACAGTACGAAAAGACCAACATCATCTCAGCCATGCAGGCTCTGCAGGCGAAGTTCCTGGCGCTGAACTCGGAGCTTTCCAAGCTCTCCCGGAGCAGCACCTTCGAGTCATACACCGCCCAGGTTTCCGACGAAACCATTCTTAGTGCCACCGTCAAGGGGCGGGTAGGTGTCGGATCGTACGATATCGAAGTCCTCTCTCTGGCTCGTAACCACCAGTTGGCCAGCCAGGGATTCGGCGATGAGTCGCTGGCTTCTTTCGGCACCGGTATCATCAGCATCAGCGTCGGCAGTGGCTCCACGCACACCGTCACCATCGACGCCAACAACAACTCACTGGTGGGGATCAAGAGAGCGATCAATGACGCTGACGCCAGCGTCCGGGCGACTATTATCAATGACGGCTCTTCCTCCAACCCCTACCGTCTGATCCTGACGGCCAACAAAACCGGTGCCGCCAACGGTATTAGTGTCACCGCCAATCTCAGTGGCGGCGGCAACCTCGATTTTGTCACTTCGTCTTTCGACAGCCCGGAAACCATCGATATGAACTCCGGCTCCAGTTCAGCGATTACGCTGGGCGCCACGGCTTCGTACACCGGCTCACAAAACAAGATATACACCTTCACCGTAGCCGGCAGCGGCTCGCAGACGGTCGGCACCGACACCATCACCATTAACTGGACCGACGGTACCAATTCCGGCTCCTTTGACGTGACGGCAGCCGATACTGAAGTGGCACTCACCGGCACCGGCTCCGACGGTCTTACACTATCGTTTGGAGGCGGAACGCTCAACGCCGGGGACACTTTCCAGGTGGGCACTTTCGCACCGGTTCTGCAGATGGCGTCCGATGCCCGGATCAGTATCGGTTCCGGAGGCGGCAGTGGCTCGCCCATTATTGTCACTTCCGAAACCAACAAGTTTGACAGCTTGATCGGCGGGTTGTCGCTGACTTTGAACAGGGAAACCAGTTCCGGACAAACGGTTACGATCAACACCGATCTTGACATCAGCGGTATCAGGAACGCCATTAACCAGTTCATCACCCGCTACAACGAAGTACAGGACTACATCGACCAGCAGAACACCTGGAACCAGGACACCGATGAAGTGGGTGTTCTCTATGGTGACTTCTCGCTGAGAATGATGCAGGACTCGCTGCGGGGAGTGCTGTCTTCCGTTGTCAGTGGTCTGGAGGGCAAATATACCACACTGTATGCGCTGGGCATACGCACCCTGGCCGATGGTACCCTGAGACTGGTAAACAGCAGCCGTATGGAAGAAGCGCTGGAGAATCATCTCGACGAGGTCATTCGTCTCTTCACCAGTTCAGGAAACTCCAGCAGCAACTTTATCGAGTTTGTATTCTCGGCGGTCGAAAGCAAGCCGGGCGAGAACTACGCCGTTGACATCACCCAGGCCGCTACTCATGGCCGGTTCCAGGGGGCCGGCATTACCGACCCGGCTACTACGCCCCTGACGCTCGATAGTTTCAACAACCGACTCAAACTGATCGTTGACGGGTTGACTTCCCAGGACATCCTGCTGACCGAAAAAACCTACAACAGCTCCAGCGAACTGGTCAGTGAAATCCAGGACAAGATTGACGGCGATGACAATATCGGCAGCCGCGGTTTGACAGTGGAATGGGTCGACAGTGGCAGCGGCAGCGGCTATTTGAATTTTGTCAGCTCCGCGTATGGATCGTCGTCTAAAGTGGAGACGGTCTCTTCCATTGCCAATTCCGCATACGCTGCACTGGGTATGGTCACCGGCATCAGTCATACCGGCGATGACGTGGCCGGTACTATCAACGGCGAGGAAGCTGAAGGTAAAGGTCAGTTTCTGACCGGCAAAGAAGGCAACGAGACCACCGACGGTCTCAAGCTGAAGATCACGCTCGATGCTTCCCAGGTTACTTCAGATGTCGAAGGTATCATTACGATCACCAAGGGCCTGGCAGCCAAACTGTCCGACAAGATTGACAGCTTCACCAGGACCGGCGACGGACTCTTTGATCGCAAAGTAAAGGCCTACCAGAGTCAAATAGACATTTTGCAGACCCGTATTGGTGAGCAGAAGGAATTGCTTGAGATGCGACGGGAGTCACTGCTGAAGAAGTTTTACAATATGGAGACCGCCCTGGGACGGTTTGGAGCGACCAGTTCGTTCCTGACCAGTCAATTGGCCGGACTCAACTCCAACTGGGGTTTCAACAAGTCACAATCATCATAGGCAATAGGATAACCAATACGCATGGACAGCAAACTATCCGCTTATAGGACGGCGGCGATCTCCGGACAATCACAGATCGATCTTCTTCTCACAGTTTACGATGGTGCTATCGGCGCTTTTCGCGCTGCCCGTCAGTTTTACGACGACGGTGATCTCGAGGCTGGATACGAGCAACTGCAGCAAGCACGACGTTTCGTGACTCACCTGTACACCACCCTCGATCCCGATCGGGGCGGCGAAGTGGCCGTCAATCTGGGCAAACTCTATGCCTTCGTCATCAACCAGATCAGCTTAGCCGAGGCCACCAAAGATTTGGCCGTGATTGACGATAACATTACTATATTGAGTAATGTTCGAGCCGGTTGGGCTGAATTGAAACGGCAGGAGAAGGTGGCACCGGCGCTGGCGACGGCTGTATCTGCCGGCTGCTTCTCCGACTCCGGGTAAGGAAGGTTCCTGATGGATTATGAAGTCCTGAAACAGGTGGAACGCGAATTGATGTTCGTCCTGAAGGAGGAGTATTCGTTTTACCAGTCGCTGTACATCATGCTTGACAAGCAGCGCGATCTTATTAAGTATAACAGCGACGAACACCTGCTGGATCTTTTTGCCGAGATAGAGCGCCATCGCCTGCGGATCAAGAAGTCGGAAGAGAAGGTGACCGCACTCAGGAGCCGTCACCTGCAGGCCTTCCAGATGGCAGCCGTTCTGCCCGAAGTGCGCAAGATAACCAACAGCATCGCCACACTGGTTAAGAAAAACATGAGCGTTGTTTCCGAATGTGAAGATTATCTGAGGGATCGCTACCAGCGAATCAAAACGGAGTTGAGAGAACTCAAGAACAGTGAGAAGATACTGCAGTACCTTCATGAGGCTGATTCCTCACCGCAATTCGTTGATCGAAAACAATAACTTATGCCGGCGCGACGCAGGTTTGTTGATGGAGAAACCGGCGGCGGGCGAACATGGGATGAAGGTGACGGTAAGATGGAAATAGGACCAATCAGAAATGAACAATCGGATTCCGGCAGAGTAGTAACCGACAGGCAGGAAAGCGCTGCCGGAAACGCTGTAAAACCGACCGGCGATCGGGTCGAGATTTCCGACAACGCCAGACTGAAACTGGCCGAACTGGCCGATCTGGCTCGACGAGAATGCCGATCGGCAGACAACGACGGCGATCGACTGGAGAATGTCAAACGTCGTATCGATTCCGGTTTCTATGATCAGCCGACCGTAAAAGGAATAATAGCCGACTGTCTGGCATCGGAGTTTGAGAGTTCTTCAACGAAAGATAAGAGAAGTAAACAATGACTACTGTTGCAATAGACAGCAAAGTCAAGAGAGTCATATCCAATATCCGGAATCTGCCCACCCCGCCGATTGTCTTCCACCAGATTCAGAAAGTGATCAATGACTCCAAGGTATCCGCCGGCCACATTGCCGGTATTCTGGCCGAGGATCCTGCCATGTCGGTCAAAGTACTCAAGCTCACTAACTCAGCCTTTTACGGTCTGTCGCGGGAAGTGGACTCCGTCAAGCAGGCAGTTATCATAGTCGGCCTGGAAGCTATCAAGAATCTGGTGCTTTCGGCGTCGGTGCTGGATATGTTCAAGGGCAAGGACAACGACCAGGAAGCCCAGGAACAATTCTGGCGCCATTCCCTGGCCAGCGGTTTTGCCTGTCGCCTGCTTGCCCGGCAGGTCCGGAGCCGGGGTATCGTTGATCAGGATTCAAGCTTCTCGGCCGGGCTGCTGCACGATGTCGGCAAAATGATTATCCTCTGCTTCCTGCCGGAGGAGAATGCCCGGTTGCACCAGGAGCGGCAGTCAAATCAGATTTCATCCGATTTCGAGTTGGAGGAACGGGTGCTGGGATATACGCACGCTCAAATCGGAGGTTTTCTGGCAACTCAGTGGAAACTCCCGCAAAGGCTGGGGGAGGCCATTACTTTTCACCATCATCCACAGGTGGCAGACTCAGAGGACCCGCTGGTCTATCTGGTCCATATCGGCAACTACCTGGCCAAAAAAACTTTCTTAGATAAAAAAGAGGCTTACCTGATCGGCACTTTGCAGCCTGGTGTCCTGGAATATATGCAGATGTCCGAGAATGGTTTGGACGGCTATGGCGAGTTATTGCGCGAGGAATATCTCAAGGCTGAAACCTTTATGCAGATGGCGGGAATCACCTGATCAGTGATCGTTGCCGATCCCGACGATGGGTTCCACAAGGTGTTCCCCAGGGTATACTTCGGGGCTTCGAAAGCAGTTCTGCAAATACTGGAACCGACCGATAAGTAAGTTCATCAGCCATCGACCCGAACCGTGACCGGCAGAAGTTTATCGCCGGGTGAGCCGGTGGTCCTTTAGGATCAGGAGATTGCCATTGACATTCCAGAACCGGTAATGTATTTTCAGGACTTATATTAGCGGTGTTCGTCGCCCGGCGGCGAACGGGCGGTCGGGCGATTAGCTCAGTTGGTTAGAGTACTTGCTTGACATGCAAGGGGTCACTGGTTCAATTCCAGTATCGCCCACCATTTGTTTGTACAGCGGCTACTGCTCGGGTTGTCAGGCTCGACGGACCGCTTTTATAATTAGGATGGCAAATCGATGTCGGAAGTCAAAGTCACTTTTCCCGACGGCTCGGTGAAGGGTTACCCGCCCGGAACCGATGGCCGCAAGGTTGCCCGGTCCGTATCGGGTCGCCTGGCCCGTGAGGCAGTGGCGGTGAAGGTCGCTGGTGTCGTGCGTGACCTTGACGCTGCCATCGACCATGATGCCGCGGTTCGGATACTGACTTTCGATGACCGTGAGGGCAAAGAAGTTTTCTGGCACTCCACCTCGCATGTTATGGCTCAAGCCGTGCTGGAGTTGTTTCCACAATCCCGGCCGGCTATCGGTCCGTCCATTGAGGAGGGTTTCTACTATGACTTTGAAGTGCCCCAGCCCTTTTCCCCGGATGACCTGGAGCGTATTGAGAAGTGCATGAGGGAAATAATCAAGGCCGACGCCTCTTTCAGTCGTATCGAAAAGTCGCGCCAGGAAGCTATCGACTACTACCGCCGGCATGACAATGTCTATAAAGTGGAAATCCTTGAAGAAATCACCGACGACCGGATAACGTTCTACCAACAGTCGGAGTTTGAGGACCTCTGTCGTGGGCCGCACCTGCCCCGCACCGGTATGATCAAGGCCTTCAAACTCACCTCTTCCTCCGGTGCCTACTGGCGCGGTGATGAGAAGCGGCCGATGCTGCAACGCATCTACGGCATATCCTTCCCCAAAAGGGCGATGCTTGAAGAACATCTACGCCTCCTGGAAGAGGCAAAAAAGCGGGATCACCGGGTTCTGGGCAAGCAACTGGAACTGTATACGATTTCCGAGGAAGTCGGAGCCGGGCTGATTCTGTGGCTTCCCAAGGGTGCCCGCGTCAGAAATGAAATCGAAAACTTCTGGCGGAGCGAGCATCTCAAGTACGGCTATGAACTGGTGTACAGTCCTCATATAGCGCACCGCGAATTATGGGACCGCAGTGGCCATAACGATTTCTTCCGGGAAAACATGTTCGGTGTCATGGAGGTGGAGCAACGCCAGTATCAACTCAAACCGATGAACTGCCCCTTCCACATTTACATGTACAAGTCACGGCTGTGGTCGTATCGGGACCTGCCGCTTCGCTGGGCCGAACTGGGCACCGTCTATCGCTACGAACGAGCCGGCGTACTGCATGGGTTGCTGCGGGTTCGCGGCCTGACCCAGGATGACGCCCACCATTTTGTGGCCCAGGACAAAATGGAAGAAGAATTGGTCTGGATTCTTGATTTCTGCATCCACATACTGAAATCCTTCGGGTTCAATGACTACGCTGTCTTCCTGTCGACCCGGCCACAGAAAGCTATCGGCGATGATGAGAGTTGGGAACGGGCCGAAGCCGGACTGCGAGCCGCCCTGGAGCGATCCGGGTTGCCGTATGAGGTCGACGAGGGAGAGGGGACATTTTACGGTCCCAAGATCGATCTGAAGATCAAAGACTCCCTCAATCGCAGTTGGCAATGTTCCACGATTCAGTTTGATTTTTCCTTGCCGGAACGGTTCGAACCTCATTATATTGACACTGATGGTAAACAGAAGCGACCCTTTATGATTCATCGGGCACTTCTGGGAGCTATCGAGCGTTTCTTCGGTTTGTTGATTGAGCACTACGCCGGCTGTTTTCCGTTGTGGCTGGCGCCGGTGCAGGTGAAGGTTCTCCCGATCACCGACGGTATCAATGAGTACGGGAGGCAAATTGTCGATAAACTGAAGGCGGCTGACATACGCGCGGTTCTGGATGACCGCTCCGAGAAGATCGGCGCCAAGATTCGTGATGCCGAGCTTCAGAAGGTGCCGTATATGTTTGTTGTCGGCGCCAAAGAGGCCGAGGCCAAAACGGTTTCCATGCGTAAGCACGGTCGGGGAGACCTCGGCGCCATGACCCTGGAGGAGTCGTTGACCCGGCTGAATTCCGAAATAGTCAGCCGGGGATTGAACGATAGTAAAGAAACTGATTAGCAGGAGGATTTTATAGCTAGTAAGGATTTACGGATTAACCGCCAGATACGGGTCTCGCCGGTCAGGCTGATCGGGCCGGGTGGCGAGCAGATCGGTATTTTGCCCACCAGCGAAGCTATGGAACGTGCTCAGGGCTTTGGTTTGGATCTGGTCGAGGTTGCTCCCAATAGTCGCCCGCCGGTATGCCGCATACTTGATTACGGCAAATATAAGTACGAAATGTCCAAAAAGGACAAGGCGGCCAAGAAGAAACAGCACAGCTTTCAAATGAAGGAGATGCGCTACCGACCCAAGATCGACCACCACGACTTTAACTTCAAAACCAAGCACGTGCGGTCGTTTATCGAAGCCGGCAGCAAGGTCAAGACGTTTGTCATGTTCCGCGGACGGGAAATGGCTTATACCGAGTATGGCCGGAAAATTCTGGATCGTGTGGCCAACGACCTGTCGGATATTTCGTCGATCGAAATTCCCCCCAAGCTCGACGGACGCAAGATGACGATGGTCCTGTCCCCGAAGCCGGAGATTATCAAGAAGAGTCGGCAATCCGTGGATTCCGAGAAGGCTGCCAGGGACCCGGATGATTCCGGCCCGACAGCGATTGAAACCGACAGTCCTGATGCCGTTAGCGCGCAACCAGAGGAAACTCATGCCCAAGATGAAAACCCAGCGGGGGGCCGCCAAACGCTTTAAGCGGACGGCCTCCGGCAAGATTAAAAGATTCAAGGCGTATCGGACTCACATTCTGACTAAGATGAGTCCCAAACGTAAGCGTCAGCTCCGCAAGTCAACGGTGATATCCAAAGCCGATGCCAAGCGGATCGGGCGCATGCTGCCTAAGTAGAGGTCGCGATATCGTCGACCGGACCGGTTGCCTTCCGGCGAGATGTGAACCGGCGAAGGTTACCGGGTGTGAACCGGCAGCCGCCGGTTGTCGGCCATCGTGGGTCGGCCCGGACCAACAATTGAAGAAGGAGATTACCAGCTATGCCGCGCGTTAGAAACCAGGTAGCCGCCAGACAGCGACACAAGAAAGTGCTAAAAAAAGCCCGGGGTAATTACAATGCCCGGCGGGCACTTTACAGAACTGCCCTGGAGACGGTCAACAAGGGGCTGAAGTACGCTTACCGTGATCGTCGTAATAAGAAGCGAGTGTTTCGCAGGCTGTGGATAACGCGCATCTCCGCCGCCGCCAGAATGTGTGGTACCAACTACTCGACCTTGATGGCCGGTCTGAAGAAAGCCGGTGTCAATCTCGACCGTAAGATGCTGGCAGATATCGCCGCTCGCGATATGACCACCTTCGCCAACCTGGCTAAGATGGCCGCCGGTAACTAACCAACACCAAGTAGTTGTCCCATGTCGCTTCCTCAAAAGGTCGAGCAGATCCAGCGGGAGGCGCTGCAGCAAATAGATCAGGCAGATTCACTTCAGTCACTTAATGACCTGCGCGTCTCATATCTGGGTCGTAAAGGCTCAGTCACCGCAATCCTGAAGTCACTCAGGGAGCTCTCGCTCGAAGAACGTAAAGTTGTCGGAGCCGCAGCCAACAAGTGCCGGGCTGCCATAGAACAGCAGCTTAAGCAGGCTCAACAGCGGCTTGCCGCCGGGCAGGAGTCGGCCGGTCTCGACCCCACTTTGCCGGGTACCGCTCAGCGCATCGGCACGGTGCATATTGTCAACCAGGTCATTGACGAGATGTGCGCCACATTCTATGGCATGGGCTTTGAGATCGCCTACGGTCCGGACGTTGAAACCGACTACTACAATTTCGAGGCTCTCAATTTCCCGCTCGACCATCCCGCGCGTGACATGCAGGATACTCTTTTTGTGGAAGGTGGCCGCCTGATGAGGACGCACACCACTCCGGTGCAGATCCGCGAACTTGAAAAACGGAAACCGCCCATTAAAGTCATTATGCCCGGACGCTGTTTCCGCAACGAGGCTATCTCCACCCGAGCACACATTTCATTTCACCAGGTGGACGGCTTCCTGCTGGACGAAGGGGTGACGATGGCCGATCTCAAGGGCGCCCTGGTGGCTTTCTGCCGATCCTTTTTCGGAGAGGGACTCCGGTTGCAGTTTCGACCATCCTATTTCCCTTTCACGGAACCGTCGGCGGAAGTCGATATCCAGTGTTTCCTCTGCCGGGGGGAGGGTTGTCAATTGTGCAAACACTCCGGCTGGCTGGAGGTTCTCGGCTGCGGCATGATTGACCCCGCCGTTCTTGAAAAAACCGGGCATGACCCCGAGCGTTATACCGGCTATGCCTTCGGTATCGGGGTGGAGCGAATTGCCATGCTTAAGTACAGGATTGACGACATCCGCCTGCTTTTCAACAGCAATGTCCGTTTCCTGAGGCAGTTTGAATAGTCATGAAAGTATCGTTCAACTGGTTGAAGGAACTGACCGGACTGGACTGGTCGGTTGAAGAAACCGAACACAGACTGACCATGTGCGGCACGGCCTGCGAGGAGGTCATAGCTGCTGATCGCTATATGGATCGGGTAGTCGTCGGCGAAGTGGTCGAATTGCTGCCGATCGAGGGAGCCTCCAAGATCAAGCTGGCGCGAGTGAACGTCGGTAACGAAACACTCGACAGTGTCTGTGGTGCACCCAATGTAGCCACCGGTCAAAAAGTTCCGACAGCGCTGATCGGCGCCCGGCTGGCCGAGGGCTTTGAGATGAAAAAGACCCGTATTCGCGGAGTTGAGTCGCAGGCGATGATCTGCTCGGAGCGGGAGTTGGGAATTTCTCAGGATCATTCGGGAATCCTGGTTCTTGACGATGACGCCCCGGTCGGGACGCCGCTGGTCGAGTATCTTGATTTCCATGACTACATGCTCACTTTTGAGTTGACTCCCAACCGCGCCGATTCCATGTCGGCCATCGGAATCGCACGGGACATAGCGGCCCTGGCCGGAACCACCCTGCGCAGACCCCGGATCGCCCTGCGCGAGTCATCGCAAAAGACCGCCGAGTATATCACCGTCACCACTGAAGATCCTCACGGCTGCCCCCGCTATGCCGCCCGTGTTATCCGCAACATCAAGGTGGCGCCGTCACCCTGGTGGCTGAAGAAGAAACTACTGATGTCGGGAGTCCGACCGATCTCCAACGTGGTCGATATCACCAACCTGGTCATGCTGGAAACCGGTCACCCATTGCACGCCTTTGACCTGGACCGCTTTGGTTCTCGCGAGGTGGTCGTAAGGCGGGCCACGTCGGGCGAGAAGTTCACAACCCTCGACGGCTGCGAGCATGAATTGACACCCGAGGTTCTGCTGATAACCAACGGCCAGGTGCCGGTCGCGGCGGCCGGTGTTATGGGTGGGCTGGAATCCGAGGTCGATGACGGTACTTCCGAGTTGTTGCTGGAGGCCGCCTATTTTAACCCCTCCGTGATTCGCAAGAGCCGTCGCCGATTGGGAACCGTGTCGGAATCATCGATGCGATTTGAGAAAGGCGCCGATCCCAACGGGATTCCTTTTGCCATCGACCGGGCCGCCGGTCTCCTGCAGGAGTTGTGCGGGGGAGAAGTGCTTCAGGGTATGGTCGACTGTTACCCCGAAAAGATTGAACCTGTCCGGGTGGATTTTCGTCCCGGGCGGTGCAACCGGGTGCTGGGCACCGACATTTCACGCGAACGCATGAAAGAGATATTCACCAGGCTTGAGTTCACCGTGGAGGACACCGATCCGCTGCAGGTGACGGTGCCGACTTTCAGGCCGGATATCGGACGCGAAATCGACTTGATTGAGGAAGTAGCCCGGATTGAAGGTTACGATAACATTCCCGATGCGGTGACCAATATCGGTCCGCTGTATGCACCCCGGCACGAACTTGACGTTTTCCTGACTGACCTCCGGCGGACTCTGACCGGCGTCGGATTCGATGAGATGCTGGGCCACGGTCTGGCCGAGAGCGGTCTGAGCCGGCGGGTCAATCCGGACGAACCGCAATTGCGCCTGGTTAACTCGGTTTCCCGGGAGCTTGACATCGTGCGTAATTCGCTGATACCGGCGGCACTGTCGGTAATCAAACATAATGTCGCCCACCGGAATCTTGACTTACGCCTATTCGAGGTCGGCAAGGTTTATTTCCCACCGGATGAACAGGGTAACTGGCGGGAGGACCTGCGTTTACTCCTGGCGGTCACCGGGTCCACTCCTGACGGGTGGCGGGAACAACCACGTCCTCTGGATTTCTATGATGTCACGGGTGGTCTCGAGCGTCTGGTCGATCACTTCCGCTGGCCGCCGTTTGGCTTCGAACCTGGCGACGCAGCCTGTCTTGACAGTGCCATTTCCTTTCGCGTTTCGTCGAAGGGTCAAACCTGCGGTGTTGCCGGCCGGGTGGCATCAGCGCTGCTTGATAAGCTCGATATAGACCAGCCGGTCTATTTGGCTGAAATCGAACTTGAGTGTCTGAGCCGCGACGGCCGTAAGTCAATACGGTTTGTTCCGTTGGCTCAATATCCCGCGGCGCCTCGCGACCTGGCGATACTGGTGGCTGCCGGGGTGCGCGCTGGTGAGTTGGTGGCTGCAGTAATAAAAGCGGCCGGCGATCTGGCCGAGTCGGTGCGGATATTTGACGTTTACAGCGGCGAGCAGATCGAGAAGGGACTGAAATCAGTGGCGGTCAATATTGTCTACCGCTCGCGCCAGGGCAGTTTGTCGAGCGACCAAGTTGATGAGTTGCAGCAGAAAGTGGTTGACTCCCTGAAGAAAATGTTTAATGCTGAGATCAGGGATAAATAGTGATGCCGGGTAAACTTGAATCATTGGTTGAGAAAGCTGAGAAGGTCCTGGACCTTCTGGAGCGTATAAGGCACGAGAATAAGTCTTTGAAAAAGGAAAACGTAGCGCTGAAAGCCGAACTGGCCGGTATCAGTAAGGAATATCGCCAGTTGAAGCTTGACCACTTTGACCGATCCGACGAGTTCAAGAGTCGGTTGCTGGCGGTTATGAGCAAACTGGATGAGTTGGAGGAATTGCACCGGTGAGTTTTTTTGTTGACAACAGGCTCGCCGGCCTTTATAAGTTGTTACAAGTTAGCAGGATGAGAAGACACAGGCGTTGGTATCTGTTATAGGGACGGACATCTGTGAGTGTTGATGAAAACAAGGTTGTAGTACATATATTTGGCGAGGATTATCCCTTTACCGGGGTAAACGATCCTGCCCATATTGTGCGCGTCGCCGAATATGTCGATTCAAAGATGAACGAAGCTGCCCAAGTCGGCCGCATTCAGGCTCGTGACAAGGTGGCTATTCTGGCAGCGATGTCCATAGCATCCGAACTGCTGGAGAAGTCCGAACTGGATGGTCCGGCTCAGCAGGAAGCTCACTCAGCACTGGATAGAGTCCTGGCCAATCTCAACGATGCCCTGGCCGACGAGCCGGTCGGTTCCTGACGGAACGCTGTTTTCAGGCTCGGTGTCTTTTTATCCCGGCGTTTTCACATAGATGCTGCATCCGGCATTCTCAGCCGGATGGGAGGACACCATGGATGATCTGGTCATATTCATTCTGATAGCAATTGTCGTTGGTCTGGTATCATTTTTACTCTCCTGGTATCTGGCCCGCAGCCTTTCCAGTCGCAGGTTGAGCGGCGCTGCCAGGGAAGCTGCCCGGTTGGTGGAAGATGCCAAGAAGGATGCCCAACTCAGGAAAAAGGAAGCTGCTCTTGAAGCCCGTGAGGAATGGCTCCGAAGAAAGGGTGAAGTCGAACGGGAAGCCGAGAAGAAACGCCGCCAACTGGATTCTGACGAAAAGAGAATCCAGGAGAAACAGGCTTCCATGGAAAAGAAGCTGGATTTTCTGCAGGATCGCGACCGCGAAATGGCCGGTCGCGAAAAATCCATACAGGCGCGCGAGAAGGGGATCACTCATCGTGAGGAGGAACTGGAAGAGGTTATCCGCAGTCAGAATGAAAAGCTGCAGCGCATCGCCCAGATGACCCCTGAAGAAGCCAAAAAGCAACTGATGGAGAATATGGTCAATGCGGCCAAGGTGGAAGCAGCCGCCTATATCAAGGAGATAAGGGACCAGTCTGAGCGGGACGCCGACAAAGAAGCCAAGGAGATCATTATCTCATCGATCTATCGCTGTGCCGCCGATCACACGGTGGAATCGACCGTCTCCGTGGTCAACCTTCCCGGCGACGAAATGAAGGGCCGCATTATTGGCCGTGAAGGCCGTAATATACGGGCTTTTGAGACGGCCACCGGTATCGACGTGATTGTTGATGATACCCCGGAGGCGGTTATCCTGTCCGGCTACGACCCGGTACGGCGTGAAATCGGACGTATGGCGCTGGAGAAGCTGGTTGCCGACGGCCGCATTCACCCTACCCGTATCGAGGAAGCCGTCGAGAAAGCCGGCAAGGAGATGGAGGTAATCGTCCGCGAGGCTGGTGAGCAGGCCTGTTTTGAACTGGGAGTCCACGGCTTGCACGCCGACATCGTCAATATGCTGGGCAAGCTGCATTTCCGCACCTCCTACGGTCAGAACGTACTGGCGCACTGTAAAGAAGTGGCCATGCTGTGCGGCCTGATGGCGGCTGAACTGGAACTCGACGGGGCGCTGGCCAAGCGCTGTGGGCTGTTGCATGACATTGGAAAAGCTATTGATCGCGAAACCGAGGGAACCCACACTCAAATCGGCGCCGACTTCATGCGACGCTTTAAGGAGAGCGAAGAGGTCGTCAATGCCATCGAGGCTCACCATGGCGACGTTCCCATGATCGGTCCCTATCCGGTTCTGGTGCAGGCGGCTGATGCCATTTCCGGCGCTCGTCCGGGAGCCCGGCGGGAACCGCTCGAGGCCTACATCAAGCGCCTGCAGCAACTGGAAGAACTGGCCGACAGCTTCAAAGGCGTGTCCAAAGCGTACGCTATCCAGGCCGGCCGCGAAGTGCGCGTGATCGTTGAAAACCGGATACTGGACGATCTGGCCAGTTCCATCCTGGCCGGTGACATTGCTGAGAAGATCGAAAAGGAAATGCAGTACCCCGGGCAGGTGAAAGTGACGGTCGTCCGTGAGATACGCGCCACGGAATACGCCAAGTGACGCCGTGGGGATGATTGTTCTCTCGAGTTGGAGACTGACCTGATGGACCTGATAACGATACTTTTTGTGGCCGACATCTGCGGCAAAGCAGGGCGACAAGCAGCGGCTCATATGATCAAACCGTTGCGGGAAAAACATGCCGTCGACTATGTCATCGCCAACGTGGAAAATGCCGCCGGAGGCTTCGGTATTACACCGGAGATGTGCCGTAAAATCTTTTCCTATGGGGTCAATATCCAGACCTCCGGCAACCACATCTGGGATCGTTACGACATTGTCAAATTCTTCGATGAAAGACCCAAGCTGCTGCGACCGGCCAATTATCCCTCCCGAGCGCCCGGCACCGGCGCCTATGTCGAGAAAATCGGCAACTGGAAAATCGCCACCCTCAATCTGATGGGACGGATCTACATGAAGGATATCGACTGTCCCTTCCAGGTGGCCGACCGGGAACTGGCCGGACTGCGCACCGAAACGGAAATCATCATCGTCGATTTCCACGGTGAGGCCACTTCGGAGAAACAGGCCATGTTGTACCACCTGGACGGCAAGGTCTCGGCTATTATCGGTACTCATACCCATGTACAAACCGCCGACGAATGCATCTCCCGTCGCGGAACCGCTTTTATTGCCGATGCCGGTATGACCGGTGCCCATGATTCGGTTATCGGAATGGAAAAGGAACCCTCGCTGCAGAGGTTTCTCACCGGTATGCCGAAACGTTTCACCACCGCCGGGGGAGACGTCAAGATATCCGGAGTGATAATCAAGATCAATCCGGACGACGGCCGGGCACACCATATCGAACGCTTCCGGGAGGATTTCGACTCGGAGAATTATAAGACGGATAGCACCACCCCCGAAATATAAAGAAATACTTGAGAGTGAACGCCCAACTCATTAACGGTAAAGAAGTTGCGAAAGTAATACGAGGCGGTCTCAAACCCCGAATAGCGGCTCTGAAAGAGAGGGGAGTGATCCCGGGACTGGCAGCGGTGTTGGTGGGTGATGATCCCGCCTCGGCCACCTACGTCAACAGCAAAATCAAGATGTGCGGGAAACTGGGGCTGCATTCGGAAGTGATCAGGAAACCGGCCGATCTCACCCAGGCGGAGTTGGTTGATATCGTTACATCATTAAATCAAGACCCACAGATTCACGGTATCTTGGTTCAGTCGCCGCTGCCGTCACATATGGACGAAGAGGCTGTAACACTCACTATCTTACCCCATAAGGACGTCGATGGGTTCCACCCGCACAACGTCGGGTTGATGCTGATCGGCCGCCCCGGTCTGCTTCCGTGCACTCCGCATGGGATCATCAAGTTGCTGGAGTATTATGATATTGACCCTTCCGGACGCGAGGCTGTTATTGTCGGCCGCTCCAATATAGTAGGAAAGCCGCTGGCGGCCATGTTGATGCAGAAAGCTCCGATGGCCAATGCCACCGTGACGGTGGCTCATTCCCGGTCGAATAATCTGCCGGACATTACCCGCCGGGCTGATATTCTGATTGCTGCCATCGGTCGACCGATGACCATAACGGCGGACATGATCAAGGCCGGTTCGGTGATTATCGACGTCGGTGTTAATCGTGTCGATGATGACTCCTCGCCGAAGGGATACCGTTTGGTGGGCGATGTCGATTTTGATGCTTGCGTTGAGAAGGCTGCTTTCATTAGTCCCGTCCCCGGCGGCGTCGGGCCGATGACGATTGCCATGTTGATGTCCAATACGGTAACGGCCGCTGAAAAAAGTATTTCCCCATAGACCCGACCTCATTGTAACCTCTGTGGGCGGCAGATGTCAACATCTGCCCCTTTGTGGGACATTCCTCTGTTGCGGCAGGTCTTGGCACCGCCAAAGGTGGTGATGTGACCTGCCGCATGAATAATCCGTCAGGTCACACGGCTACGCCGCAAGTCAGACGGAACAAACAAGTGGGCTTGCCTCCGCCGGTGGCATCGCCATATCAATCGGGGTGGCACAAGGCCGGTCGGCCCCTGCGCGGTTATCACTCTCCGGAGACACCGGCATCGGGCCGTACCTGGTGTCGATTGGGCGTTCTTGAAATGCTAACTGTATGTCGCTCACTGCAACATTTTTGCACATTTTCCCTGATCCGGCGGTGAGGGCTATATTACAGTTATAGTGCCCTGCTTTCATTCATAAAGGCAATTGTGGACAATATCGCCAAATCCTTTGTATCCAACCGGGTAGGGAGAAAAGAAATTGATAAAGTGAAAGTCGTACACACCTGCACAAATCGCTTGTTGTCCTCGGTAGAAGGCACTATCTTTGCTGCTTCTGTACCTAATTGGTTATACTTGTCCTGAAAACAGGGTTACTACTGTTCGATGAGATTTGCGAAGTTTGTTCGGATCACGGGGCTTGCTGTTTGCATTGCATTCCCTGTTATCAGTACCGGTCACGCGACCGAGCCCGTCTCTATGTCATCTGACAGCGCAGGTTCCGAAGTTCTCTTACTATCACCAAGTTGCCCGGTTCCGCTGAAGGACTTTTATGTAATTGCCGGCGATTCCGTGGTCGGTAACAGTTCCGAATATCTCCTCAGTTTCCAGTTACCTCCCCTGGTCCTGTTTGCTCTGCATCGTGGCAGCCTGGTCTTTGAGTTCCCTGATGGCTTTGACCTTAGCCTTCTGGATTCGATAGAAATCAACGACGGACGCCCTCATTTCAGCTTTCGAGTTCACCATTACGAGGTCGACGGTAACCTGCTGACGATTTTTCTTCGTGTACGCCACGGTAACGACGGACCTCGGCCCGACTCGGCGGCCGCCACCTGGCCGGTGACGGTAGAACTCAGACTGAAGGTAATCGGGAATTCGACTGTCGCGACCGAGTACCACCTGACCGGACTGGCACTCAGCAAGCGGGGCAGACTGATAGCTGGTCCCACTCCTTCGGAGGAGTTTGCCGTGGTTCCCGCAGATTTGGCCTCACTGGCCTTGGCTATAGAACCCGACCAGGTGGTGGGACATCCTCTGCTGGGTTCGGCCGGGATAACCCTCTTCGACCGCTTCGGAAACCGGAGAAGCAACCATGATCTTCAGATGGAGCCGATTCTGTTGACCCTCGATCAGGGCTTGCTGACCCCGGATCTGATCGACCAGTCGGCTTATCTGAACGAGGGAGTCGTCGACCTGCTTCCGTTGGGAGTGACCTACCGGGGACGCACGGCGGTGGCGATGATCAACGCCGTTGTCGGTGAGATCATCTCGGAACCGGCAGAAGTCTCTTTCAGCGGCTATGATATAATCGCCGTTATCGATACTGCCGGACAGCCCGTCAGCGAGGTCTGTTCCTACCAGATCAATCCTGTTCGGGTAGTGGTGCAGAACAACGGGCGGAGTCAGGCCGATCATGAGCCGACCATTACCGTCGTATTGCTGCCCGGGGATGACACGGTGACGGCTACTTTCCAACCGGATTCCCACGGAGCCGTCGATACCGTTGACCTGGACCTGCCGGCTGTCGATGCGAGCTTTACGGAGGTGGTGTTGTCGGTTGAATTGAGTGCCGGGTACACTATCAGCGGGCAAATGCTGACGACATCCGACCAGAGAGAAATTACTGTTGCAGTTGTTTCGGCCCCGTCGTTTGAGGTTGTGGCCAGTTCCTTCGTGACCGACACCGTGTGGCCGGGTGAGTTCTTTGCCCTGTCGTTCGATGTTGCCGCCGATGCTTTTACCGGACCGATTGACCAGACGGCGCTGAAGCTCACTGTAGTCAATCCTTATGGGGATGATGTGGTCTTTTTCGATGGTACGGTCAATTTCGACTCTTTTGACGGCAGTGTAATCAAGTACCGTGACCTGGCCATACAGTTTGCGGTCCCAAGCGGACTGCGACCCGGCTGGTACCCGGTCGAGATGGACTATAGACTGACTTCCGGATCTCAGCAATTCCAGTTGACGACCCCCTTCACCGATTCTCTGTTTCTGCTGGTGAACGTCGAGTTGAGCTATGTCGACAGTTCGCTATCGCCAACCATCGTCTACGCCGGGGAGCCGGCATCGTTTGAGTTTCTTCTGCAATTGGACAATGATTTTCCTCTGGGTATCAATATCGAGCAGACTCGTTTTCGTCTTGACGGTTCCGGCTTTACCGTAGCCACCAATCTGGTCGGAGCGATTGATTCACTGTACCCGGGGGCGAATCTGATGGAAACGGAGACGGTATTCATTCCTGCCGACCAGTTGGGTGTGGACCTGCGTGCCTCCGCGACGTTCTATCTGACCGTTCCCGGCACCGGCGACACGGTTGTTTTCGAGACCGATTTCTCCGGCGAAACTCTGTCGGTAGTTACTCCGCCGGAGGTGAAAATCATCCAGGTCGAGGTAGTGGCGCCCAACGCGCCGAAGGTGAACACCGGTCAGCAATTTCAGATAGAATGTCGGCTGGCCAATCTCACCGCCGCCGCTATCGGACCATTCGATCTTCATCTCAGCACTATCGGTTCCTCGCTGTTTGACCCGATCCTGGAAGTAGCCGGTATCGATCCCTATAATACATTGACGGCCCGCTTCGATGTGAGGGCATCATTAGTACCAAATACCGCAGAGATATTCCGGGTCAGCATCCCATCGCTCCCGGTCACACAGGAACAGCCGCTGGACGATTTCGCCCTGGTGACGATACAGACGCCCGCCCGGCTCGAACTGGCTTATGCGCTTCATGGGGTGATCGACGGTCTGGTCGGCCAGGGGGACGATTTTGATCTGACTATGGAGATGCACAACACCGGTCAGGCCGGCGTTTCGGCCGGGACTTTTCGCCTGACCACGGGTGGTGTCGATTTCGGTATCGAGGACCCATTGATCGGAACCATTGAGACCGGTCTTTATAAAATATTTCTGTTCCGGGCGCCGCTGGTGGATACGACGGCCAACTTTAATTTCACTCTTATCGACCTGCCGGTTGACTCCAACACCAACCTTCCGGCGCTACTCGCCGACACGTCCATTGCCTTCACTTTGCAGGTGGCTTCGCTGACGGCTGATCTATACGTCTCTCCGGAGGTAACCGGTTCCAATCTAATCTTCCCCGGCAGCAGCAGGGAATTGTTCAGCCTCCGACTGGCCAACCGCGGCGGTGCCTCGGCGGCAGCCATCCGCGTGGAAGAAATCGAAATTGTATTCAGAGTTTCTACGCCCCACGTGGTATAATAAAAAGTTCCGAATGATTCTGTTTATCCTATCCATTTATCTCTTTCTTCTGAGCATCAAGGTAATGGGTGCGGGATTCAAAGGATTAGGGGATGATTTTTCAGAAAACCTCCTCGGTACCGTGGACAATCCCCTCTCAGCACTATTCGTGGGTATTCTGGCCACCTCTATTGTCCAGTCATCCTCATCCACAACATCCATCACCGTGGCTCTGGTTGCAGGAGATACCATACCTATCGAGGATGCCATTCCCATTGTCATCGGTGCGAATATCGGGACAACGG
>SDBU01002791.1_pt1 | contig 22740 bp, 47 predicted proteins | sample 2277071 | NCBI WGS metagenome assembly SDBU01 (sample SAMN10397929, study PRJNA504765) | marine sediment metagenome | isolation source: marine sediment core GS08_GC12, 126 cmbsf | place: Arctic Ocean: Gakkel Ridge, Loki's castle | collected 2008 | reverse complement strand
TGGCTGATGGTATGTGCCAGACGGCGTTTAGTTTCATCGCCCATCTGGGTGACCAGTGTAGCAGCATGTTTCTCAGCCCAGTTTACGGCTTGACTAATCGGCGGTCCTTCGTAGGCTATCGGGATGCCGCCCTTAGTCTTGCCCCAGGTTATCATCTCGGCCTGGCCGGAGGTGTATATTGTAGCCAACTGCCCGTTCAGGGTAGTAGTCAAGGTGTCATCAAAATTGGCCAGCAAAGGATCGAGGATACCCCGGGTGTCAGAGCCGAGGCTTTCCTTGACATTCCTATTGTAAATTCCCGCTAGCTTTCCGTAGGGGAAGGCGTCCTCTAGCGACCGGAAGTATTTGGCCAGGTCGCGCTCCAGCCTCACCTTGAGCTTCTGGTTTTTCAGGCTGTTCTGGTTGCCCGGTATCTCGGCCTCCAGTAGGACGATTATCTCGTCTATAGTCGCTAGTATTTGTCCAGTCATCTTCTCGTTTGCCCATTATAACCTTTTGGGCTCTTCCAGAATTCCTTGACTTTTTTCTGCCCAACAAATTCCATTGACCCCTGAATATTGCTGGGGATACTTAATTCCCAAAACTTCCCCGGCATAACTGCAGAAGCATTGCTATCATCGAGATACGGCATACAAGTCGATGCGCCATCAGTTCCTACCTGAGCTATCATCAAATTTTACTCCTTGTCCCTTTCTTTGCCTTCTTAACCTGGCCGCACTGGCAGGTGCCGTCGTTGCGGTAGAAGTGCTTATGCGGTTTGGGCTCTAGCTTCGCTTCCGCCATTGTCAAATCGGTAGGAACCTCCTTATGGAGGATCGGCATCTTCCTTTCGGCCGTCTCTTCATCTAGGCGCGGCATAAGGGCATTCGCATAAACATTAGCTTCAGCCGCAATATCAGATAATGATTCACCTGAACCATCCCCACTGATTTCTGCCTCTTCACCTAACTGGACTTCAATAACCTGGGGATGCACCTCTTCCACTTTCACCATAGCCCACCCCCGGCACCCTTCCTCACTAGAAGGTATCGACACCAATCCCATCTCTGCTACCTGGGCCAGCGTCATATCGCTTCGGAAGGCATAAGCCTTTTCAAACTCATCTTTAGTAAGGTCGCCGTCTACCTTCCCGGTCATCTCACATTTTTTACAACCTATCTGAACCAACCCGGCATCATATTCCTTGAACCCTATTCCATAACAATCTGGGCATTCGCTCATTTTATTCTCCTTTTTTATTTATACCTAATTAAATACCGTCCTTTTCTCCCACAGGGACAGGGTAAATCCTCAAGAGGGATATCCCCATATTCTGTAAACTTCTTTGAGTAGCCACAAGGCATAGTGATTTCAAAATAGCCCTCGCTTCCGTGTAGCTTTTTTGTTTCATCTAGCAGGTCAATTATAGCCTGCCTATCCGTAGCCTCCATAGCGGAGTAAGGTTCACCCTCAGCCGGATAGTCACCTAAAGCTACTTCAATCCGGTCCATTACCTTATTCATTTTATTACCCCTTTTTGCCGTTATTACTTATGACTTCTCTAAAATCTCTCAATGCCCGTGTCAGGGCTATGTTCGGGTTACTCTTGGCCTCTTTGGTCAAGGCATCCAGTACCTCGGCCGTATCATCCACTCCCAGGGTCATTAGGGCTATCTGCTTCACATCATCTGATTCGCCAAGCTCGGGCATGACCTGGAGTATTGAAACTATGGCTGCCGCCGCCTGCTCTATGTCAGCTGGAGCTATCGCAGGGAAGTCCCTGTCAACATACCACTTGTCGGGCGACACCTTATTCCAAGCCAACACAACGTTATCGATATGTTTATAGGTGTCAATCCATACCGCTTGATATGATTGAAACATCTTCATCATCGGCAGCTCCACGGTCTTTGCCGTGGCCAGGTTGCCGATAGATATGTCGCCGAAGTATTGCTCAGGGATACCAACTGCCGCCGCTATCTGCAGCTTAATCATCCGGCCATCTGTATAGGCGTTCTTGGCTCCTGACTCCGTTTTTATCGGCGTGGTGTCGGAGCCCAGGTTCTCCAGCAATTGAGAACCGGCGTTTATCTCCTGTCCGTCGGTTATAGCCTTGATGGCATCGACCGCCGTTTGCCCCCCCTTTACTTTTGTCTTCCAGGCAAACCTTGCTAGTGCCAGCATAATCGCTATACGGCTGGCCAGGAATCGGCGGTATTGCTTAATCCAGTCCAGTGCCGGCAATAATAAGGGGTTGCCCCTCTGGGTCACTGTCCTGAAAGTCAAGTGGTAAACCAGAGCATCTTCTGTCTTTTCTATAACCTGCCCCTGTATATTCCGAGCGGGTTCACCCTTAATATTAGTTGTGCTGCGGTAGTAATCATCATGCACTACATTCAGCCGGTCCGACCACTGCCGGCGATAATACAGCACATTCTCAATATCGTCCGCATCAGTGATTATCTCGGTTATCTCCAAGGGGTCAATTCGTCTTATAGTCACCATTCTCTGAGCCCCCAGGAAAAGGGCAAAGAATATTTCCCCATCAACTAGGTTTTTATCGGATGACTTGCGTTGTCCTCGGACGGAGAGTACAGCCTGATTAGCCTCCGCATTCCAGAACGACTCAAGCACTGCCTGAGTCTGCTTACCCTCACCCTCTGCATCAGGAACCGACCATGTTAGGCCAGTGCCAAAGGTATAGTCCGTCCATAATCTTATCGACTGCGCGCCCAATGGGTCTTTAGTATAATACAGCCTTGATAGCTTCAAGTTCGCAATTCGGGCAGCATCCGTAACGATGTCAGCGCTGGTTTGTGAGAGGTTGAGCCAGCCTTGATCTTCCAGCCGTAGCATGTCCTCGACCTGCTGCGTGGCTTCCCGGATGATTCCCTCAACCTCATCACCTGGCGCCAACTCTCTCAGTCGCTGTTCTTGCTGGCTTTCTCTGATATTATAGACCTCACCGTTGGGTAAGTATAATTCCGTCATACCAACTCCAGGATTAAATCACTTTTTAATCTTTCAGATAGTGCCGTTTCCATGCAACCATGTTTACCCAATCGAACGGCTTTTCTATCCAATTGCACACATTAAGAAGAAACCGCCATAGAACTTTATTCCGCTTGAGTGTTCGATTAGATACAACATACAGCCAAGCCGTAATGCAGATACCAGTAATGTCTGCACTCTTAACCATTATTACCCGCGCTACCTTTAACAAAAACCGCTTTCTCATTGCATACTCTCCTTTTTAGTCCTTTTATCTGACAACTGGATACCTTCAATCACCATTCAAGGCTAATATACTGTGAAAGTATTGCGACTCCAATACAAGATTGCTTGGGGTATTGTCTGAACGGATATGGTTTTTATGATGAGGCACCTCGAAGGGATTCAGCTTCCTTTTGAGTTTGGCTTCCATAACTAAGCGGTGCTCTCGCTCATAGCCATTGACTGTTTTGATTACCACATAGCCTTCGATTATCCGCTTCTCCCCTATAGCCCAAGGGATGGTAGGTTTTCGATTGTTAGCAGCCCATATTCTCCGCCGCTTCTTCTCTAATTTGCTAACCATTCTTGCCTCTGGATTGAAAAGCCTTGACGGGGTCGCCTCGCTTTTGATTCTTCCAGTAACCACGCTTGCTTAATTCATCCTTCAGCACTTTGTAGAGAGTCTTGCTGCGGTTAAGTTCTCTTATCTCTAGCCTTAATTGCTCTAGGTCTATCTTAGTTGCCATACCCCAATCATAGCATTTAGAGGGCTAAACATCAAGTTTGCCTGCCATCTGTCTACAAATTATGCCAAGTCCATACTCCCGACTTCTTGCATAGCATCATAAATAACTATCTCGTCAAGCGTTTCCCGGGGTCCAGCCATGTAGTTTAGGCCCTGGGTCGTGCTGTCTACTTGGTCATCGTACTCCCCGTTGGGGAAGGCTGATAGCTCCTCGATATAGTCGAACAGCCAAGGCGCAAATTCCGGCAAAAAGACTTTACCTGCCGCTATTAAAGGCGTAGCTGCATTCGCCCGGGCCACCTTGTTCTTATCCACCTTGACCGGCAGAACGGGTATTCTCGTGTTTCGCTGTAGTTCCTGGATAAGGGACTGCCCGCTGGCCGCATCTTCCACCAGCACCGCATTCGGGGTATCTCTCTCGTATAGAGCTATGGCAATCCGCTTCAATTCAGGGAACTCTACCTTGCCCCTCCAGATATCCAGTAGGTAGTAGCCATTCAGGGCTTCCCCCCAAACCGTACAGACGGAATAATCGTTTTTTGTCTTATCCTTGAAGGCCGTATCCCAACTTTGAATTACCCTCTGGAACTGAGGTCGTTCTCTATAATACTGCCACCACTCCCGCTTGATTATCTGCCCTTCCGCTATAGTGGGGTTGCCTTGATATAGCGACTCGAAATTTCTGGCGTCAGAGGATCGTAATTTCTCCAGCGCTGGTAGTGGGTATCTATCTGGCCATAATGCCTTGCCGTCCTTGATGGCCGGGAAGTGCAGGACTTCCCACTGGTCAGCGCCCGGGTTTTCCTTAGCCTGCTTCAGTAGCCGGCCTACTAGGTCATCCTGGTGCCATCTGGTCATCACAACAATGATGGCCGCATCAGGTTCAGCCCGGGTCCGGAAGACCATAGTGTACCAATTCCATCCCCTCTCCCTGTAAGTCTCGCTCTCTGCTTCCTCAGCGTCTTTCACGGGGTCATCTATTATCCCGACATTAAAGCCTCGGCCAGTCAATCCGCCACCGATGCCGACAGCGTAATAAGAGCCGCCTTGCTTAGTACCCCACTCATGGGCTGCTTGGCGCTCTGGTATAATCGCTTCCTGTCCCGGTGTTTCCGGCCGGTAGCGTATAGACGGGAACAGCTTTGACAATGCTGGTGATATGAAGATGTCCCTCGCCTTCCGTGAATGTGTCAGGGCTATTGACTCGGCATAGCCAGCCTGGACGATGTAGTCTTTCGGATGCTTCGCCAGATACCAGCATGGGAAACGAAGCGATATCAGTTCGCTCTTCCCATGTCGTGGTGGCATGAGGACAATCAGCCTTTTCAGTTCTCCCCGCTCAATAGCTTCCAGCTTCTCAACCAGTTCGTTGAGATGGTCTGCCTCCATATAACCTGGGAAGGTATACTGGCAAAAGGGTAGTAAATTCCTACGAGCTTGACGCCTCCTTAGAAGCTCTTCTGCTGCCTCTACTTGCGATGATGTCGGCAAGCGCTTCATCTGAGAGGTCTTCGGTTTTGTCGATATAACCACTGTGTTCTATCTCCTGTTTATCTTCCATATTCAGCCAGTTCTTAGCCAGGAAGATAGCCGCTGCCGGGTGCTTCTCACTAAGCTTGAATAGATTACGCCGAAGGGCTATTTTACCCCCTACTCTATTTTTAGTGAAGAACTCCGCAAAACTAGCGCCCTTTTCTTCCTTCAGCCGTCGGGCTAAAGTATCAACTGATATATGAAACCAATCAGCTATCTCCAATTCCGAACACTGGAGAGCGCATAGCTTCTCAGCCTCTTTCCAGTCTATAGGTTTTTTAGGTCTACCACCATTTTTGTTATTCGGTTTTGCCATCTATCCTCACCGCCTGCTTTCCTGTGAATTGTTCCCACCTAGTTCGTATTACGTCACAATATACTTCTGAAATCTCCATCATGTAACATCTTCGCCCTAGCTTCTCGCAGGCTATTAGTGTGGAGCCTGAGCCACCGAAGAGGTCAAGGACGATATCGCCTTCATCCGAAACTTCCCTTATCAAGTCAACCATCAACTGAACAGGTTTTTGATTAGGGTGTATGCGTTTGCCTGACTCTCCTTCTTTATGATAGCCATCCCAAGTGCATTTGAATTTTTGAACTTTAACTCCCTTAATGCTTGACCACGCCAATTCACAATCAGATAGAGTTAATCCTTCAGGTCGGTTCTTATCCCAGACGAACCACTTGCCAGCTTTAGGAAGGAAATGAGCAAAATAATTACCACCCCATATCACTATTGAGTCAATCTTTAATGAGGTTAGTATCCCATAAGACTTTTCAGCGACCTCCGTGTTTTCATCACCTATTACTTTCTTGAACTTTGTGGTCGGTGCTTGCTTTGTGCCACCACCGATATTCCCCTTTTCCCCTACTACCGATATTCCATACGGAGGGTCAATTATAGCGACAATCTTTGGCATAAATTCTCCCAAGTCAAGTCCTGATAATATAAGCCGTTCTTCTTGCCACCTTTTGCCTGCCCATGATATTCAGTATCTTTATCCCTGATACATATTGAGTTAGCTTTCACGCTCTCATCAAATGGCAAATAAAACACCTGCCGAATGTCCAGTGCTACCAAGGCAAAGGCATCAAAATCTCCCTTATCATAGAACCTCGCTCCATTCTTGCCAGCTCTCTTTATATGGAAGAAGTAAATCGGGTTAGCGGATTCGTTTAGTATTCTCATTTTCTGTGTCGTCTTGACCTGAAGCCGAATCAGTTTGCCATTGTGTTCTGCCACCACGTCAAAGCTCACACCTTCCGCCGTATCAAATGCCTGGACTCCCTTTGAAAGTAAATCCACTAGTGTAAGATATTGCCCTGCTCTGCCGATATTCAATTCTTTACTTATCATATATGTATTTTACCATCATGGTAAAATACAAATCAAGCCATCAACTTCTCCACATCCGTTATAACAGTGGCATCACCGCATAAGAGCCGATGATTCCCTAGCTCCCAGAGGTCGCCCTTCCTACAAATTGATTCTGTGGGCTCTGGTACGGCGTCATCATCGGTTAAGCCTTCTTCCGGCTGGTGGAACTGGGTCATCAGGTCTTCAATCTCTTTCAGGTCGAAGCCTGTTACCTCCATGTCCAGGGCGCCGGTGTCCAGCTCCTCTAGTAGGTCCTTGAGACGAGGGAAGTCCCATTCGCCGGATATCTTATTGAGCGCCAGGTTAAGAGCCTTCTCTTTGGTTTCTGAAAGGTCAACCACCGAGACTTCAACCGATTTGATATCCATTCCCTTGAGAATTTTAAGCCTCTGGTGACCGCCCACTAGGTTACCCGTCCGCTTATTCCATACCAGCGGCTCCACCATATCGAACTCGGTGATTGACTTCCTAAGCTTCTCATATTCAGGATCTCCGGGCTGGAGATCCTTCCTGGGATTATAGGCAGCCGGCTTTAACTTGCCGATTTCGATTGTCTGAATGTCCATAAGCTCCAATAGAAAAAGTCCGGGATGTTTGCCCGGGCTCTTCCTTCTTCGAGTTGTCCCCACAGCTTTTTGCTAATTGTAGTCTACAACTTTATCCTCGATTTTGTCAACTTTGTGCCTGGAGAGAGGCTTGGGTCCATCTTATAGTAGCCAAATCCTCCTCGGACTCAGTCCGGGGCCTTAGACTCAAATTCAAAACCTTCTAGCGCCTTTTTTATTCTCTTCCTCACCTGCTCAGTAATTTCGTCGTCCTCTTCTCCTCTTGAATTCCTGGTAACTTTCAGCTTTTCTCTTCTCGGTTTCATGCCACCTTCTTACCGGACCGCTGGCTACATAGCCAAGGGCTGATTTTGCCCTCTTCCTTATCGACCACTCAGGCATCCCCAGATACTTGGCCATCGATGCCTCGGTCTTACCCCATGATTCGACCGCCTCAAGAATGAGGCCATCCTGCCCGCATTTCTCCAGCCGGGCCGTTATCTCGATATAATAATCAGCCGCCGTTTCAAAGGGTGCTTTATGCCGGCCTCCTTTCCTGCTCAGAGTATCCACATAGTTCGACGCGTCTGGTGGCCAGTGGCCGTTCTCAAGACTCCCCAGATTACGAATCAGCCAAAGAGCTTCGCGGACTTTGAACCGAATCTCCCCGGGCGAATACCAGTCTTTTTGGGTCAAATGTCTAATCCCGTAATTGACCGCATTAAAAACTTCCCTGTGAGTAGATAGTACTCAGTCATTTCTCCTTGCCTGTCATTAAAGACCAAAACACACAAGCAAATAGAATAATTATACTAAAGATTATCAGTGCTCCAAAAGTCATTCCTTGCCTTCCAAATAGATAATTGGTTTACCTAACTTCATGGCATAATTCAATTCATTCCGTGTACTCTCACCAATGTACCCTCCAACGTTGAGTATCATCACCTCATCAGCTAGGTCTATTTTCCTGAGATGTAACTCATCTAGGGATCGCTTTACTTTGAAGTTACTGTGCTGGGGGTCTTCTCTTTCTGTCTGGGGTAAAACTAGCTCAATGGATAGCACAATTTTACCTTCAAGAGTGAGTCGCTGCTGCCATTCATTGAATGTATCAACAAAGCGAGTAGAACCGCAGAGGCATATTATAGTAGGACTACTCCTTATCTCCCCAACGTTGGCTACTCTGCCAGAGCCGTGACAGATAATACACTCACCGACATAAATAGGAACCGATGTTCCAGCATAGGCTTGCTTACCTTTCCCATGACACTCAGGACAAACTTCGGTATCCATGCTCTTTGCTAGTTGGGCTTTGCAGGTTTTGGTCATACAAGCAAAACAAGTATCCCCATGCGCATCAGGGGAAAGCCAAGGATGTTCTTTTAATAATTCCTCTGGACTCAACAATTCATCTGTCATTTCCTTGCTTCTAGCACCTGCCTCAAATATCAGTTTGTAAAGCTGGGCTAGTTCCACTACGCTCCTGACCATATCTTTGCCTTCGGACATCCTTTCTATGGCTGTCTCCTTGTCAGGTGCTAGTATGAAACTATGGTCATTGTCTCCCCATTCTATGTGAAATAGTGTATCATTCTTCATTTAATCACCTCCTAATTTCCTCCCTAGTGGAGTGGCAAAGTTTCCTCTACCACCCCACCAGTGCTAGCTAGTAGCCTGCGAATACTATAGTTTTATTCTATAGCACAATGGGTGTTATCTTCACTACTTGGTAACCCTTCATTACAGCCCTTTCGGGTAGCTGGCTTTGTGCTGGCTAGTTACGCTCTAACTCCTCACTGGCTGCCGCATTCCTCGACTCCAAGGAGGGCTTCTCATCCTCCAGGCGCCAGACACGTGCACCTACACCGCAACACACCTATTCGGTTTATCCCTCCTTATTGAAACTAATTACCCGATCCTCACCGTAGCCGCATTTTCTTTCCCCTGTTGCCAATGTCGCCCGTAAACAGTTACAGAAGTTGGAGAAAACCTGCGGTACATCCACTCATCGAAGCCTTGGGAGAGGATTGCTCCTGCTATCTCAGTAACCAAGTGTATTGGCAAATTAGGTCTGAATCCATAGCAATCGCTTCCAGGTTCAAGCGTATCCTCATTTGTGTTTTCCCATGAGAGTGCCTCTATCGGATGATGGCACTCATTGTATCCTTCGCTGCAACCATCCCCCTGCCAACTACTATAATGACAGAAGGTGCATAGCGTCCCTTTTATTTCCGAAGATAGTTCAAGGTAAACTAACCTAGCTTCTTTTTTCATCATCCCTCCTCTAGCATTTCCTGTCTTAGTTTAGCTTTATCACTTTCCCAAAACACATCATCCATTAAAGCATCGGGAACAAGTAGCTCGCGTAGATTATTCTTCAGGAACACCTTGACCCCGGCCTTGTCACATGCTTCGACAATTTCTAATACCCACTCTATCTGCGGCATGACGGTCGGCTTTGTCTGTCCACCTATGATCACTTGATTTATATATTTAATGCCATCACCTACAGATATATGCTCCAGTAGCGGTTCAAGACTAAGAAATCTTACTTTGCACTCTATCCTTGCTAGTCCATAATAAGCATCCAGTAATTGCCTCTGGTTCGTAGCGCTCACCCCGACCCATGCGTTATCAGGAAACGGGCTGAACTTCTGAAGGTTCTGGGGCTGCTTTGTTAAGAGGTAGAAGCGGTGGTTGTTCTTTTCTTTGATTCTTTGTAATACTCGTCTTGTCCAATCTTCGGGTATGCCAATGCCAAATAGGTCTGACATGTCGCAGACAAATATCCCTTTACTCCCTCTATCAAGCAAGCCACTGTTTAATCGTTCCTGCCAAAGTCGGGGGTAGAAGGGGTTGCTAAAGCCGAAATCGTGTGGTGATAAGTCTTGTCTCCTATCTTCAGCAAACTGTCCCCACGGAGCTAAGTTTTTATTCGCCAGATATACTTTCTTCAGCCTGGTATTAGCCAGCTTCCGCGCATAGCAGTAGTCACAGCCGTTTAGACAGCCGGTGATTACATTCCAGGAATAACCCTGAGTACCATCTGGATTCTTGCACCACTCAATTGGCGTTCTGTTGAGACTCATATCAAAACCCTCCTGCCTTAATTAACATACGTCACCCCCAGTTTAACGGCCAGCCTGTTTAGCTTTAGTTCCCTGTAATTGTTCCACAATACGGGCTCACCCATTATAGCCTTTAGTTGCTCAAGACATAACTCAACATCAACGCCTTCCTCTACTAAATTAGCTGCTAACCTGTATGTATCACCAGGTTTCTCGCCACCACGGCGATGCTTCTGTATGGCATGGATAAGCTCGGCGCATTCCTCTATAACCATGTCTATCTGTGTCACTTGGCCATAGCGTTCCACCGCCAAGGCTAATAGTTGTTTATCTGTCATTTCAACCCTCCTACTGTAATCAATATCATAGCTGCTACTGCAACTATACAGATCGTAATCACGGCTGTCACAACTAACAGCACTATCAGCCTGACTCAGGTTCTTTTCTTCATTGTTCTACTTCATTGTGGTAATAACAAAATAACTCAGCCAATTTGAGAAACCTAGTAACTTGAGAAAGATAACCTCTCCGTTGGTGTGGCGATATATTGGTGAGGTCAGAATCATTCATAGTAGGGAAGTCCAGCTTTACTAATAATAAAATTAACCGTTCTTCTTCTCTCATCCCCTTCTCCTTTCTGGTACTTCTTCATTTCAGTTCCTTTAAGATTCGGTGATATTCCCGTAAATGTTTTATCATATCAAGAGGTCTAAACCAGTAACGGCAGTAAGCGCATTTCTTTTTAGGGGGAGGTATCCAACCTTCCGTATCTATCGTTGTGCCACAGTCAAAGAAGAAATACGACCCGTCATAATAATCATGCCTGCTGCCATAGCATAAACGCTTGCAATATGGACATTTACGCCTAATCCGTACAACATTATTAGCCTGGTAAATGTGCAGTGTTGTCATATCAGTTCCCCCAATTCAGCTTTAATGTATAAGGTGACTGCTTCTATGTCTACCTTTTGAGGTGTGTTAGCTCTCGCTTTTAACAGATCGTAAGCCTCTTCTCCTAAGTATTGTTTGAACCATTCGGTGTGTTCAGCAGGCTGGGAGTGAAAGTATTGGTGGCACCCGAAACACAAAAGACGTGCATTATCCGTGTCCCATCTAACTGAGCGCTTGGCTCTTCCGTGAAAATGGGATGTTTGTAACCCGCTTGAACCTCCACATCTCTGACAATATTTATCCCGTGCCTTAATATAACTACTAAATAATTTATCAAGACTTGTGATTTTGATTTTCAATCTTACCCATCCTTAACCGTTGCCAAGCAGTCTGCCTTTTATGGCACTCTTCACATAGAGTGATACCATTATCAACTTCAAATCTTAATTCCGGGTACTGACTGAAGGATTTAATATGGTGGGGGTGCAACTGAACTGCTTTACCTTTTTCACTACGGACACCACAGTCCTTACAAGTATAATTATCTCTTTCGAAAACTAACTCCCTCCATACTCTCCATCTTTTACTAGCTCGTATCCTGTGGCTTTCCGGACTAACTCCGTTTTTCCATCGATGGTTTTTGTCTCCAGATTGGGAAATGCTTTGCGCATTCCCTTGGCATACTCGATTACAATAACTACTCCCCCTCCACTTAATCTGAGCGGGGCTTCGGTAATATTGTTTACCACACACTTTACAAACAAGATAATTTCCTTTGATTTGGCTTTTATTATGGCACTCTACTGAACAATAATTTCGGTTCCGCAATGAAGATAAACGAAGATAAATCTCTTTTCCACACTGAAAGCATTTAACTATGCGACCCCTTCTTGGTTTATTACCTTTAGATACTAATAACGAGTGTGCCATATTCTAATAATAGCACAACCCCACAGCATTGTCAAAAGAGAACAGTTTATCTAATGCTTTCATCTCTCTCCTCCGTAGTCTGGGAGTGGGTTAAGGAAGCTAGTGCCCTCATTATCCATCTGGAATGTCCAAGCCATATTGTTAGGGTTAATCTTACTATTAGCTGGGACTTTAGCATCGACTATTTTGAGCCTCGATTTATCCATAGCCAGGTAAAGGGTAGCTGACTTCAACGTCTGCTCGCCACCATAAGCTGTATCTACGCCTACTCGTTTCTGTAACCCGATAACAGCATTGGAATTTAACCCCTGTAACTTCTGGTCAACCTTCTTAATTTGTGCTCCTATCATAAAAAATTCTACTCCGTCTGGTGCATCTATGTAGTCTATTGCGTACAGGGTGTTCGGTTCCTTGATATAATCGTGGAAGTTCTCAATAACAAACTTCACCGTAAAGGGTGCTGGCATGGGTACGTGAATATCCATACCATTAAACCTGTCCCTCAGCATAGCAACACCACCTTCGAGGTTAGTTAGCAGTACTGTATTCACCCTGTGCATATTTAATGCTACGGTTCTATAAATGAAGCCCGTCTTCCCGCTACTCTTTGATCCTGCAACGACAAGAGTGGTATCGGGATAGATGAATACCTGCTTCCTTAAATCCAATGGAAGAATAAGCCCTGAGTCCTTGCGCTCCTCAATGGACTGCCATTCCAAGGGTTCTGCCTTATCATCAATCGGTCTGTAATAGCCATCCTTCCTGCCGACTGACTCGCAGATAGGCTTCTTCTCATGGCAAAACTCATACATAATCTTCCTTAATTTCGTATCATCTTCAGGAGATAGCTTCCCACTGAGACCAAGTACATTCTTATAATAGAACTCACCAGTAGCAATAGTCTCTATCCAGGTTCTAATTGAATGCCGTGATATCTCAGTCATACTACTCCTTAGAACAATACGAACATTACGAACAAGTCAGACATTAGAACAATAATGAACAACTATGAACAATGCGAACATATAGAACAATCTACTCAATGGTGTATTCCCCGATCTTATCAAACCGTTCATTGAGTATTTTCTTTAGAGCGATAACTTGGCTTTCAAGATTGTAGAGTTTTCTTATCTGCCTCATACTTGCCATATCATGGACATAGACGTGCGAGACAATTGTTTCTACAGGCTCTGGTTGTTTTACTTCGTCATTAGAATAATCAGGGTGATCCCGTAAAGCAAGTCTCCTTCTATGTTGGGCGGTATTTATCTCGGTGTTTCGTGTAGCTAATAATTGACCTACTGTTTTCATAATTCTATGTCCGATTCTACTTCATTGCCCCAGCAGTCGGTTTCGCATTATGCGGATACAAACTCCCATGATAAGGTATATGCTTCCACTGCCCTGATTTAGTCTGGTAGATTCCTTTCCCGCAGATAGAACACTCATTAGATTCCATTTTCCCTCCTTAGCTGTAAGGCCAGGATTGTCCAATTGCTTTCTCACTATCTACCTCAGTCATATTATCTTGATGACTCCTCGATTAGTTTATGCAGTTCCTCTATCTTTTTAACGACTGTCTTGAGGTCCTTGAGTCCTGTTTCCTTGACTCCTAAATCAACCAGGGCTTTCAGGGCACTTGCAGGCGAGGAATAGTAACCGAGTACAGCCCAGTATTCTTGGCCAGCGTTCTTACCCTTCCCGGCCACTTCTTTTCAGATAATGTGACATTCAAGTCGTCTGATTCTACCTTGTACCTTTCACCTATTAGCATTTATCCTCCCTTCGTCCAACTTGTCAATGTCTACTCCTTCCTTACCATGATATTCGAGTAAGGCGTTGAGTAAGACTATTTCACGTCTGACTTTGTGCAGGCTATTCCTTTTCTCATGTAGGTCTAAAACAAGGGCATCATACTCAGCGACTGCCCTTTCAGCCTCTGTTATCACTACGGATATAAAGTCATCAGTCATTTTTAGCCTCCTACAGTTCTACCACCCTCTGTCCTCTTTCTTTACCGGCTCACCCATATAATCCAAATGGTCACAGCCCATACATTGAGCTAACTCTAATGGATTACCCCTGATTAAAGGTCTTGTTGATATATCTATCTTCCCAGGACACCTTATCCTGTCACCTTCCACCTTAGCATTAAAGCACTGATATAGCGAAATATTAGACATTATATCTGCTCCTGTGGTATAGTAAGGGTATGGAAAAAGTAAGAATAATAAGAGTTTGTAAGGTTTGCAAAAAGGCGTTTGAGGTAACTCCTGCCGTACTTAAGCGTAGGGCTTGTGACTATTGCTCCTTTGTTTGTGCAGGGAAAGCTCGAGCACTTGGTTTTATCAGTATAAAACGAACCAAAGTTACTCTCGCCTGTGCTTTTTGCCATGAGTTGTTTACAATGCCTCAATGGCAAAGCAACCAAAACAGAAAGTATTGCACTCAATCTTGTTCTCGTAAGGCAAGGAGGGGCATAGCAACGCCACGCAAACTTAATCGTCTTAGCCATTTGCGTAAAATAATTAAGCCTAACCAAAAGTGCCTTATCTGTAGCTTTAAGAGATATGTGGAAATTGCACACATTACACCAAGTATGCAAGGCGGAACTTATGATGATGAAAATATAATGTTTCTTTGCCCTAACCATCATAGGCTTTATGATATTCACCAACTTACTAAGTCCGAACTTAACAAACTTGATGATTATGCACGAGAGATTTACGACTCTATTCCCATTAGGCGTTCTTGGAGCACTACTTAGCATTTCATAGCCTCCTGTAATACCCTGAGTAGAGTTTCGGTATCCTTTTCATAGTTGCCAGTAATACCCTTTGCCCATTCCACTAAAATATCCCACCATTCTTCATTATCTTCTTTAAGGAATGGTACAGCAATTTGGAATAGGTTGTTGAGGTCTATGGCGGGTATCCCGAAAAGAAAGTCGCCTACAAATAAGTGGCCGTTTGAGTCATACCAGCGTCCATCTGGTTCATAGTGGTCTTCTACCCAGCTATTTTCTAGTATTTCCAGCCCACACTTTTCCCAGAATCCTGTTCTCTCTTGATCTGTTATCATTTCACTCCTCCTTTGATTTATCAGCTATCTTCTGGTAGGCTTCAGCCGGGGTGATACCCAGCTTGGTAGCTAATTCATGCCAGTCCAAAATACCGAGCGCATCCCACTGTTGCTGATAGGTCAAGCCGAAGTCCACCTTGAGAGCCTCAGCTAGTTGTGCTATGCTCGTAATTGAGGCAGGGTCTCTTGCCTTCTTGGACTTGGGTACCACTTTAATCTTAGAAGGGCTAGGGGTTGATTGTGGTAGCTCTGGTTGTGACTCAGCATAGAAGTCCTTGATGTCCTGTTCGGCATCTTCAGGGTGCGCTTCGATAGAAGTGAGTGGTTCCACATCCATCGGGGGTTCAGCTGAATCATCAGGTGGTGGTGCAAGTAGTTCCTGGATGGGCTTAATGCTATCAGAAATGAGGCTGTGCAAGGCTGCTCCATGACGGAGGTTCATCACATGGACTTTCTTTTTCTTGCCGTCATCCGGGTTGTTTACTTCAATCTCTGAGAGGGAGAGAATCAAGGGAATCATTCTAACCCTACCGATAATACCACGGATTAGCGCGGCGCTGGAATTGATATTACGGATAGAATTAACCGAGCTTGTATCTATCTGCCATACTCCCAGCCCTGGAACTTCAGGCAGTAGGAATTGAAGGTTCATAACTTCCCTGCACTTCTTACTTTGATAATCGCTACATTCCTGCCCTTTGCAGGGCATTTCCTTCCACTCCACCTTACCTGTACTGCGGTCAGCCATTGCTCCTGTCTTAACATCAACCATTCTTCGACAGGTTTCGCCATCACCTTTACAGGTTAAGCCCCTGGTCTGCGAGTAAGCCCTGTAATACTGGCTTGCCCAATATTCCTCATCCTCAACAGGTATCATAATGGGTAACTCGGTCGGCTCATCACCATGAACGGCTGCTACCTCTGGTGGTACAACGAAATACTCAGTGGCCGATGGGTATTCCTTCTCGGCTTGGTTTGTTTTCTTAACTCCGAGATGTATCTTGCCGACTCTCGGTATCCGTCTTTGTTCTGATAATCCTTTTATGGGCATTTATTCCTCCTTAATATCTTCTGGACCCAAACCTCTAGTGATTAGTTCTCTTTTTGCTTCCTTTAACCACTCGAGCTGGCTCTCTAATTTTTGTTGTTCATAACAGTCGATCATATGTTTGTATAATCTTTGTAACCCAAGGTCGGTTAACTCACTAGGTTTCTTAGCCATTATTCCTTCTTAATCCCGCATTCTTCGCCTAAGTCCGTATCGCAGGGGTGGTCAGATTCCTCGCACCAGCCAGGGTCATCACCCCCTCTTCTTCTGTACTGGCAGTATGACCGTTCTTCTTCTGGCTTAACAGATATCTCCATTATTTCAACCCCCTTTCTTTTAGAACGTCATTCCAATCAATATTATCTATATATATGCCATCGTTATGGTGACTATAATAATTATTATTTTCTATCCATTCCACCATGTCCTTCTGGCCTGCCTTGAATGCTATATCCCCTGTGATTTTAGCTTGGGCTTCGGCTACTTGCCTTGGCATTTTCCAAGTATTCGGGGTGAAGTATTGTGTATTGAGATTACCATACACTTCACCAATCTGTTCATCATTCATCACAGTCTTTTCCCAGTTCCTTGCTTTAAGAGCGGGACAATTAGCATCCCCATACTTGCAGTCCCCCATATATTCCCCTTGGTTGCAATGCGACAAATGAACACCTATACCGTTAGCTTCCATATCTCTCTCCTTTGCTTGCTGGCTCGTTCCTATCTCACTAGCTGGGTGGCTATGCCCATCAAGATAAACCCCACGAACGATTTGAAGCACTTTTCAGCCTCACCTAGTACCAGCAAGCCTATTTATTTGCTTTTTGGAGCTTCGTAATTTGTCCCTTTTGGTTAGATATTAGAGTTTCCTGTTTCTTGATCTGAGCTTTCCTTGATTGCAGTTCATCCTTTAGCCACTCATTTTCCCCACCGCTATAGCAGGCCAGGTGACCGTTAGGACAATGAAATGTTTTCCCCGTCTGCCGTAATTGAAGGTGATAAGCTGGCACTAGGCCAAAGACAGCACCACATTCAGCGCAAGTAGTAATTTCCAACTCTATACTTACGTCCATCATTCCCTCCCTTTATTTAACCTTCTCTAGTTGTGCTGGCTCGGACTTATTACTGCCAGCGGTGACGAACCCATCTCCATCGTGGCGCCTGAGATCGCTGCTCTGCTTGTCAGAACTTCTCACCGCTGGGTGCGCTTCCCCAAACGGCCTGTCCGATATACAAGACACCAGCGCGTGTTCAGTTTTTATTTTGCTTGCGTTCTCCTTTCTTTATCCCACAAAGCAGACTTGCAATGAGGACAAATGTTAGGCTTGCCTATTCTGGGTATCCAAGTCCAGCCACATCGTAGGCATTTGCAACCGTTAAGGATTATCTTTATTCTCGTATCCATTATTCTAAGTATACTTTACGAGGTAAGGTTTGTCAACTCCCAATTTAACTAGTACTCTCCAACCACACGGAAGGCAGACCCATACCTTACCGTAACCATCGGACTCTAGGAACTGGGCACCTCCACATTTAAGGCATCCTTTAAGCCGTATCATATACTTCTCCTTCAATCCTGTGGAGTTGGGTGTAGGGGACACTCCCAAACTCCCCGTTCTCTATGGCCATTACAGTAAACCAACCCTCTCTTGACCCATTCCAGTCGTTGTGGCATTTTGTACAATGGGCAGAATTATCCGAAGTGGGTTTCAGGACAATAACTTCTATAGTGCTGTCACCAAAACTGTTACCCAAGTTAACACCACAATACTCGCACAGCAATTCTATAGGACAACTCTTCCAAAGGTATCTCTTGCCGATCTCAATTACAGGTACCATTACTGACACTCCTGCCGAATGATGGCTACTATGTGGTCTGGTAGCTTACCTCTGAGGACAGACTCAACCTCTTCAATGGCCTGGTCTACCGACATGCCCTTCTCCATCATAATCTTGACTGAATTAAATACCGTCTGCTGTTGTGCTCCGCCTTTGACTGTCATTTCTTCTCCTTCAATAGCTCAGGATTCTCATAGATTGTGCCGATTATTTCATAAAATTCTAGATTGTCAGTGCCTCCTTCAAATCCCCACATTCTACCGCTTTTAGTTATAAATGCTCCTCTGTTAAATACCACTTCCTGTTTTATAAGTCCTTCGGGGACAAGAACGGCGACTATATCCCCTTCATAAATTGCCTTGCCGTTCTTGTCCTTGAGGCCGATATATTGCCCAACTGTTTTAGGGTCTATCTGGACTCTCTGCATTTCACGTGGCATACCCCAGTCAGCAAAAGAAGGGAAGACTACCCAATGGGTATCTGCTATCGCTGGAGGCCGTGACTTGGCTGTTCGGATAGGGTGGGGCATTGAACCGTATTCAATGTAGTAGAGCCCATAATACCAAGTGCTATTATCCTCAATGCTTCTAGCCCTAAATTTAGTCTCTCTCATTTCTTCTCCTTAATCCACTGTGTAGGTGGTGTTTGCTGCGTTATCAGGGCGTTAGTTATCACACCTTGGGAGTTTACCTCAATGGCACGGATATTATTAACATCGATACGAATCCCGTCTCCCAGGATTTCTATAACCTGGTCTGCGTGCATTATTACTGTGACAGTATGACTCATTTAGTTGCCCCCTTCTTTAAGAATCTATTCACAACCCTTAGTAACGCTTCGTGTCTCTTTATGGCTGCTTCAAGTAGAAATCGTTTACCAACATTTTCGTTAGCCCAGTACTCCAGTTCTGCTAACAGGTATTCTGACTCATTCATGTTTAACCTCCTTGATAGGGTTTAGTTTTCTACTTGCAAGCCACACTCAGGGCAAAATCCATCATCATCTACAAAATAGCTTCTGCCGAATTCCCCTTCACACCGAGCCTCCCATTTGCACTCGCAATTGACACACTCTTCATTGGTTGTAAACTTATGGTGTCGAGAGTCAGTAATGTAAGAATCCAGTCCTCTTAGTCTGTCATTCATTCTTTAACCTCCTTCTAATCTAACCAGTTCTTGTTGGGATCGTCTATCGGGGCGATTTGTCCCGGCTTCCCATCTGCTGATGGTACGGCCTGAGACTTTCAATTCAACGGCCAGTTCCTCTATAGACCAGTCCCTTTCTTTTCTGATTTTCTTAATCCTTTCAGACCACATTTATACCTCCTCAGCGGCACATACTTCAACTTCGCTTCTCTCGCTTTCTAATGAGCCACCACCAGCCCTTACCAATTCCTCGGCTTCTTCCTGGGTATCAGCCTCAACCAACCAGTCCCTCCAGTATGTGCCGCTCTCAGTCACCCTGTATTTCATTTCTATTTAACCTCCTATCTATTGGCATATTCAGCCAGGATATTAGTTGGTACAGTCCAGAGCATTTCTTTCAGGCCTTTAGTATTACCCTCTTTGATCTCCTGCTCTATTCTTCTGGCTACCACATCAACCAGAGCTTGTAAGTTCCTGATTTCTTCTTCCATCTTTACCCCCAATTACTTATTACTAGATACAATATAGCACACCTGTCTGTCATGTGTCAAGCGATCAAAAGGATAGCTTATTTGTTCTGGTTCGACCAGCTCACCACAAGTAGGTTAAGTAGTATTGACAGGGTATTGACACGTGTGCTATAATAAAACAAAACGGTCCCTAACCCCCTTAACCTCCTAAAAATAAAAGAGAAGAAGCAGATGGTATTTAATAAACGTAGTAAATGGGATTCTTTTAAAAATAACCCTCTTAGGCAATGGCAGGAGCTTTCTAATGCAACTAAGAACTCACCGGTAACTACCTATACCTCGACTTACCTCGACTACGCTCGGCACAGGCCGCTCGGTACAAGTAAGATATGCCCTGAATGTGATAACCGATATAATACAGCTCAACCTCACCAGTGCTTGACAAATATCTAGACCTGTGTTAGTATGAAGATGTTTTCTAGACTACGCGATAACTCGCCGATTCCCTACCACTCTCGAATCTAATAAGGAGGTAAAGGAAGGAGGTGAAGATAATGCGATGTTTGTATTTTAACGTTAAAAGATAAATAGTTTTTATCCCGGACCCCTGGGGGTGAGTGTTCAAATACCTCGATTTCACTCGGTACAAGAGATGCTCACCCCCTTCCTTTACCTCGATTTCACTCTTGCTCAGTACAAGTCGGTACAAGTTACTTGACAAATAATATACTAAGGTGTAATATAAGGTTCGCTTGGGTGCGTCCTGAGCAGATTAGTTTATTTTGGCGGTAGGCTGTGTGCCTACCGCCAATACTATTCCTTCTTCAGGCACAATAAGTGTTTCCGCCGGCGGAGTTGATACTTGCCCCATTTGAAGAAGTGGGATACCTTTTACTTGACTTTATTAGCTGATTAGTCTACTATTTAATTGATGCCCAAGATTGTTTTGGCTCAATTCATATTCTTTCTACTCATCGCTCTATTAGCTACTCTATGGGAATGGTCTCTGATTTACTGATGACTAAAGAAAAGGTTGATTCACCTCAGGAACATAGGAAGAGCATAGATAACCTTATTCTGTGGCAACCTGGTCAGTCCGGCAACCCAGCTGGCCGGCCCAAGAACTCAGTAACCGCTATGCTTAAAGCTACCAAGCCAGAGACAAGCAAGAAGATTGCTAACAAGCTGACTGATATGGCTGAAGAAGGTGACTTAAAGGCAATCGATATGTTCATAGATCGGACAGACGGCAAGGTTATTCAGCCAACAGACCAGCCAATCAACATCAATCCTGTATATAACTTCTTTGTAACAGAGCCCGGGGTAATGGATAAGTTAGGCAAGATAGGTAACAGAACGGTTAAGCAGCTCTCAGATGTCACTACAGAGGCTCTCAGTGATACCCTGGAGCTATTACCACTAAAGGAGGGAGAATAGAATGAGTTGGGATTATGTTTGTGATGAGAATGGACAGATTGAGATAATAGTCTCCAGGTATTATAACAGGGTAAGTAGAAAAGTTGAGACGTTTACCTTTAGTGGCTTCGATTCGTTTGAACCTGTCAGTGTAGAGATATGTGGTGAGGATGACTCGAAAGCCAGGCCGGTGAACTACTGCAATGAGGAAGCGAAAGCCAACCCTCATGTGGCATAACTGTTATAGTGCGAACCAAGGGTTTATTGTTATTTTTAGATAAAGAAAAAGCTCCTCTCCAGTGACGGAGAGGGGGGATTGTATTGCTTCGAGCGCTCAACACGCTAGAAATCGATTCTGTGGGCTCTTGTGATAGCTAGAACTATCTGAGGCGAATGAAATAATCGATAGTTGCCACTATCGCGGCGCTGACTAAGCCGACAGCACCAAACATTTTCTTATTTTGCTTTTCTACCGACCTGATACGCTTACCATGTGACACCAGGACCTTGCTGGTTGCGAACTGCTGCCTGGCCACGAACTTTATGAGAGCCGGCTGGTCGTCACCCATTTCGTTTATCTGATTCTCGAATTCGGCGTCTTCAAGCATATCAATTTCTTCTGGCACATTAAACTCCTTATCCGATAAAATGAGCTTGGGAATGAGCCTACTCAGTTATCTTCAGTGTATATTTCACGTAGCAACCGCCGCCATCTACTACAACTACGGGTGTTGGGGTATCCCTAACTGCAAGAAAGTAAAAAGGCCCAGTCCATGCTACAATAATACCAGTCTCCCTAACCGTAATACTCCCTCCTGAGTTATTAGTAAAGTTTCTCCACATATCAAAGGTGCAATCAGGATCAGAAACTGTAATATCGGCATCAAACTGACTAGATTGATAAATAAACTCTCCGCTAGCAGTCCCATCAGCAATATTAGCGGCAAGAAAATAATCAGTTATATCAACAGTAGTAGCATTTGTTCCGACTCTAATGCCCTCAAAACCTCCATTAGCATCCATCTCGCTGCTACTGATAATATTGCGACCAGTGTTTGTGAAGTCAGTGATGGAAAGTGTCTGTCGGCTCCAACCGGACATTACGAAGTGCAAAAATTGCTTTACTGGACTATGACTGAGTTCTCTTACCTGGTGGTAAAGTTGACCCGCCTTATCCCAGGCTCCTATTTCCACTAAGCCACTAAGAACCTTCGTAGTTGCTAACTCAGCCTTAGTAGGAGGAGGTAAGTGTATAGATTTACTGGGCAACCATATTTCATTCATTTACAAACTCCCTAATGCCAAAATAGCCGTTCCTGTAAGCATTGTTTCAACTGATTCAAGTTTGCCTCCGCCACCGAGTAAGGATACAGTCTCAGTTAGCACTGTTTCAATTGATTCAAGCTTGCCTCCGCCACCGAGCAAGGACACCGTGTTTGTTAGTATTGTTTCTGTTCTAGTTAAAAGTATAGCTGGCAATAAACGCTCAATACCACTATTATCGCCATAAATAATGGTAATCCCTTTAATTTTGATGCTGCCCGCTGCTCGTACATTACCAGTCAGAAACCCTACTATACTTCTCTCAGCACCATCATCATCTACCCAATAGAGGGCAGTCCCCTTGACTTTGAGATTCCAGCCAGTAGGCGTTGCTCCAGTAGCAATACCAGTAATT
>SDBU01002790.1_pt1 | contig 22745 bp, 20 predicted proteins | sample 2277071 | NCBI WGS metagenome assembly SDBU01 (sample SAMN10397929, study PRJNA504765) | marine sediment metagenome | isolation source: marine sediment core GS08_GC12, 126 cmbsf | place: Arctic Ocean: Gakkel Ridge, Loki's castle | collected 2008 | reverse complement strand
GCGCCCGGTTTTTTATTAGTATTCCCAGAACACCCGTCAGCTTGCTGGCGGGATGAATGGGAAAGCAGGGGTTTGGGGGCGGCAGCCCCCATGATGATTGTTCCGCTGTGGATGCCCCGCAGCTTGCTGCGGGGTAATTCACTTGGATGGAGAAATGGTCCCATTTCTGCAACCACATTCTAAACTTTGGTAGAATAGGATATAGCAAGGGGGAATTGCTACTAAAAGCTGCGGAGGAAATCAAGTGGCTGATAAGATGGAACGCTTCACGCAACGGGCACGACGAGTATTAAGTTTAGCCCATGAAGAAGCGGAAAGGTTACACCATAACTACATAGGTACGGAACATCTTCTCATGGGCTTGATGCGCGAGGAAGGTGGTGTCGCCGGGCGGATCTTGCGCGAACTAGGCCTCGAAACCGCCCGGGTGAAAGAGATGGTGGAGCGACTAACAGGTGTCGGCCGCCAAACATCAGGCAGAATTGAACTTGCTCCAGCTACTGAACAGGTGCTGCAAGTAGCGATTGAAGAAGCGCGCCGGATGGGACACCACTATATAGGTACTGAGCACCTGCTCCTCGGGATGGTCCGCCAAGGTGAGGGGGTTGGCCTCGAGGTCTTGCGGCGCCTTGGGATCACACCCGAGCAGATCCGACGTCAAACCCGTCGAATACTTCAAGAGAGTTCATCGCGCCGGACTGCACAGAGGGAGCGGTCGAAAAAGGCAGAATCAGGACCCAAGACGCCTCTTGTAGATCAGCTGGCAACAAACCTGACCGAACTGGCTGAGGAGTCTAAGCTCGATCCTGTTATTGGCCGCGAGATGGAAATTGAGCGAGTAATACAAATCCTTGCCCGCAGAACAAAAAACAATCCGGTTCTGATTGGCGAGCCGGGCGTTGGCAAGACAGCGATTGTAGAGGGTTTAGCGCAGCGGATTGTTGCCGGCGAGATTCCCGGTCCACTGCTCGGGAAACGCGTCCTTCAACTCGATGTCGGCTCTCTTGTTGCGGGGACAATGTACCGAGGCCAATTCGAAGAACGCCTTAAGCGTGTTATTGAAGAGTTGAAATCTTCAGATGCAATTCTCTTCATCGATGAAGTGCATATGCTTGTTGGCGCAGGTTCCGCGGGGTCATCCGTCGATGCCGCTAACATTCTAAAGCCCGCGCTATCCCGCGGCGAATTGCAGGTGATTGGGGCGACTACTCTGGATGAGTATCGAAAACATATTGAGAAGGATGCCGCCCTGGAGAGGCGCTTCCAGCCGGTGATGGTGGAAGAACCGACAATTGAGGAGACGATCAGTATATTGCGTGGTGTTCGCAAACCCTATGAAGACCATCATAAGCTTATCATCACCGATGAGGCATTAGAATCTGCCGCCCATCTTTCCGCTCGTTATGTAACCGACCGTTTCCTCCCGGATAAAGCCATCGATTTGATCGATGAATCCGCTTCACGCGTGAGGATGTATAAAAGCCCAGAGGCAGTCTCGCTGCGAGAGATCATTAGGAACTTGCGCGAGACGCGTGAGGCGCATGCCCTCGCCGTGGATGAGGCGCGCCAAGATGATGCGCAAGAGTTGGTCCAACGTGAAGCGGGGCTTGAAGAGAAGCTGGCATTACTCCGAACCGCTTGGGATCGCAGTGAAAGCGGACCGCGCGTGACGAAGGAAGACATCGCCGAAGTGGTCTCAATGTGGACGGGCGTTCCCGTGATGCAGATCGCGGAGGCGGAATCCGAGCGATTGCTTCAAATGGAGGATGCGCTCCATGAGCGCATCATCGGGCAGGATGAAGCGATCAGTGCGATCTCAAAAGCCGTTCGCCGATCTCGGGCTGGCTTGAAAGATCCCAAGCGGCCGATCGGATCTTTCGTTTTTTTGGGTCCAACCGGTGTGGGCAAAACCGAGCTGACTAAAGCGTTGGCGGAATTCATGTTCGGCAGCGAAGATGCGCTTATTCAGATCGATATGTCGGAGTTGATGGAGCGCCACTCGGCGAGCCGACTCGTTGGCGCACCACCAGGATACGTCGGTTACGATGATGCGGGGCAATTAACCGAGGCGATACGCCGCCGCCCTTACTCCATCGTCGTTTTTGACGAGGTGGAGAAAGCGCACCCAGAGGTCCACAATATGCTCTTGCAGATTATGGAAGAAGGTCAGCTCTCTGATGCCCGCGGCCGGAAAGTTGACTTCCGCAATGCCATCATCGTGATGACCTCAAACGTGGGCGCGGATTTGATCCAGCGTCAATCACAATTAGGCTTCGATCTGCCAAAGGATGAAGATGCCGAGGAGCGTCTCGCGTATGACGAGATGCACAAAAAACTGACCGAGGCGATGAAGAAGGTATTCCGGCCGGAATTTCTGAACAGGGTCGACACAATTGTGGTCTTCCATGCCCTAAACAAAGAACATATCTCGCAAATAGTAGAACTCGAGCTGGCGAAATTATCGAAGCGTTTGGAGGAGCATGAAATCAAGATCCTTGTTACCGACGAGGCAAAGGCGAAGCTCGCTGATCTTGGGTATGACCCGGAGATGGGTGCGCGGCCGCTACGACGGGTGATTCAAAATAAAGTAGAGGACCAGCTTTCCGATGAATTGCTGAAAGGGCGATTTAGCGTCGGCGATGAAATCATTGTGGATTTCGAGGAAGATGAGATTATCTTGCGCCTAGCTGCGGAGGAGCCGGAGGACGAGCCTCAAACCGCCGTGGCTACGGGGTGAACGGAATTCCCTACGAATGACCCAAAGGCCCGACTTCATGTCGGGTCTTTTTTTTCCTGGGCGCGAGCTAACTGTATAATCTTGATGAGGTGGATGAGTGGCAAAATCTCGAACGCAATATATCTGTCAGGAATGTGGGCGAACGGCGCCGAAAGCTTTAGGGCGCTGCCCGCAATGCGGCGCTTGGAGCAGCATGGTTGAAGAAGTGGTGGCGCCACCACGGCAAAGAAAACGCAATGCAGGGTTGCAAAGCACGAGTACGCCGAAGCGCTTATCTGAAATTGCAGGTGATGCGGAGGAAAGGATTCCTCTGGGGATTACGGAGTTCGCTAGAGTTCTCGGCGGCGGGATTGTCCCAGGATCGGTGGTTTTAATTGGCGGTGATCCCGGGATTGGGAAATCGACATTGCTGCTGCAGATGGCACTGGCAATGTCTGAACACGAACGTGTTCTCTATGTCTCCGGTGAGGAATCAGAGCGCCAGCTTAAGACGCGAGCACATCGACTTACTCAATCTGAAACGCTATCCCATGAATTATTCATCCTGGCCGAGACTGATCTGGAGTCCATTGTGCAGCACACAGAGCGGGTTGCGCCTAGCGCATTGGTGATTGACTCGATTCAGACAATGCACTTCTTCGCACTTGAATCTAGCGCGGGTTCTATAACCCAGGTTAGGGAGTGCGCAGCCCAGTTTCAACGCCTGGCAAAGTCTTCCGGGATTGCCGTCTTCCTTGTTGGACACGTGACCAAGGAAGGAGCGATCGCTGGTCCGCGCGTGATGGAACACATCGTCGATACCGTGCTTTATTTGGAAGGTGATCCCTACCATGCTTATCGCATCCTGCGCTCGGTGAAGAATCGCTTCGGTCCGACCACCGAAGTTGGTGTTTTTGAAATGCAGCAACACGGATTGGTTGAAGTGCCAAACCCCTCAGAGGCCTTTCTCGCCGAGCGCGTTGTGAACGCGCCGGGTTCGGCCGTAGCGGTGACAATGGAGGGCACGCGCCCTCTTCTGGTCGAGATCCAGGGTCTCACCAGCAAGACATCGTTTGGGAACCCCCGCCGCACGGCCAATGGCATCGACATTCACCGTTTGTTGCTTACCGTCGCGGTACTCTCGCGGAGGGTTGGCCTTCGTCTTGAGGATCAGGATGTCTTCATCAATGTTGTAGGTGGGCTGCAAATCAGTGAGCCGGCTGCAGATCTGGCAACTGCAATCGCTATTGCCTCCTCGTTAGCGGATAAACCAGTCCCTGCGGATGTCGCCCTCATCGGTGAGGTTGGGCTCACGGGTGAGTTGAGGGCGGTGGCGCAGATCCCTGCTCGCCTACAGGAAGCAGCCAAGCTTGGTTTCAAGCGTGTTGTGATTCCCAAGCAGGTGCGAGGGGAGCCTCCTGCGCCGAAAGGATTGGAAATCCTATCCGCATCTTCGGTGAGGGAAGTATCTGCGCTGCTATTGGTGTGAAAAACAACGGTGATAATACTGTAATGTGCCTTTTGCATCCCCGGTTTGGAGCACGCGACACCCCGTTTTACCTCTCATTATCATTTTTCAATAGGCGAACCCGCAGTTATCGGGTTGGTTTCATTGTCCCGCAGTGCGGCAAACCGCAAAAAGTCTTTAAGGTTAAATGAAGCTTAGCAAATATCGGTGTGCAGGGGCTTTTATATCCGAAGATGTGGGGGTCTGGTTGGCGTAGTTGCATGTATCTACGGATGTGGAAAGGGTTCAGGGCATTCTGGATTTGCGAAGAAAAAAACGAAGCCGAATCTTTCTTTAACATTACGCGACCTTAAAAATTATAAAGTTTTTAGGTTCAGGTGGGCTTAGCTATTGTAGGTGCGACCGCTATTTGCTACAATCGAATGACTGTGGGAGAGAGATGTTTCATCGAAGAAGGAGGAGTGCCCACGGTCCTCCAAACATCGCAGTGGATCGGTAGGACGTTTCCTCAACGACCGCAGACCAACCTGCGATTTACCAACTGGGTGTAAACCCGCAAATTGGAAAACGCCTAACGCCCGTCGCCAGAAATGAGGGAATGCGTCCGGGCTCCTTAGAGGTGTGAATGAACGCGGAACGACACTGGCAGGCTGCGCTCGGTCAACTGCAGATGGAGATGCCACGCGCAGCTTTCGACACCTGGGTTCGCGACGCGGAGTTTATCGCCTACGAAGACGGAAATTTCATCATCGGCGTCCAAAATGCCTATGCCTGTGATTGGCTTGAAGATCGTTTGCTATCCACCGTAAAGCGTGTTCTAACTGGAATCCTCAGCCGAACCGTCGGCGTGAAATTCGTCGTCTGGCAAGGGGATTCATCCATTGATGAACCACCCGAACCGGCATTGGACCCACCTGAGCTTGATGACGATAGCGACCGGCTCGCGTCATCCATTAACAATCGATATACCTTCGAGACATTTGTTGTAGGGAAGGGCAACCGGCTGGCGCACGCTGCCGCGCAGGCCGTCGCAGAGAGTCCAGCGAAAGCCTATAATCCGCTGTTCCTTTACGGGGGGGTTGGACTCGGGAAAACACATCTGCTGCACGCAATAGGGCATGAGTGTCTCGACGCGGGACTGCAGGTACGCTATGTATCCTCAGAGGAATTCACAAACGATCTGGTCGAGGCCATTCGCTCGCGAAAAACAGCTGCGTTTCGCGAGCGCTATCGCAGAGTTGATGTCCTTCTGATTGATGATATTCAGTTCATCGCCGGAAAGGAAGCGACCCAGGAAGAGTTCTTCCACACCTTTAACACGCTCCATGGACAGGAAAAACAAGTCGTCATTTCTTCAGACCGATCCCCGAAGGCGTTCGTGACGCTCGAAGAGCGATTGCGCTCACGCTTCGAATGGGGTTTGACGGCGGATATCCATGCGCCAGATTATGAGACACGATTGGCAATTCTTCGATCGCGGGTGGAACGATTGGGAAGGGAAGCCCCTGATGAAATATTAAGCGAGATCGCCGAGCGTGTGCAGAGTAACATTCGCGAACTCGAAGGCGCACTTACCCGAGTTCTCGCCTACGCAGATCTTCGCTGCGAAATCTTAACCACAAACCTCGTCGATGCGGCATTGGCGGACATGGCCGTTCAAACGCACAACGTGACAACTGAGCAGATAATCTCCGTGGTTGCCGATCAGTTCGGGATAGAGGAGTGTAGGCTACTCAGCCGTGAACGCTCGAGAGAGGTCGCCTTCCCGCGGCAGATTGCAATGTATTTGATCCGCGAGGAGACGAGCAGCTCCTTGCCGAAGATCGGCGAGGCTCTTGGCGGACGCGATCATACAACTGTGATGTATGGTTATGAAAAAATTGCCGACCAGCTCGAGATCGACGATGCCTTACGGCGGCAGGTTGTGGCTCTGCGAGATCGCATCTATTCCCATTAGCGCTGTGGATTACCAGCACCCCCCTTTTCCCTGGACGAACCATCTACTTAGAGCCTGTCTTAGCCTACGCGTGGAGTTTCTTGGGCGACTCCACCCATTAAGTAAAGTTCTCTTCCATTTACTATGGAAGGGGTACATAAACGCCCGACACCCCAGTTAATGGACCTTTTATAAATACCGGACCTTGCAGATGTGATGGTTCGCTTTTTCTTTTCTTCCCCCTAAATCCCCCAAAGGGGGACTGTGGGGGACTCCACTCCCCTCGCGAAGCGCAGCGTGGAGCACACCCCTCGGATCAAACATCAAGCTCTCAGCCCAAACTTATTATCAAATCCAAGTAGAGTTAACTATCTCTACCTCATGTTCTCCCCTCCATTGAGGCGCAACTCGAAGTAGATTGGCAGAGCCCGACCTTGGAAGTTGATGGAGTCGACAACCCCTCATCCAGCCTGGCTGAGGGTGTTAGGCTGACAAAGGCTTCTCCCGAATCAAAGCGGATAGCCGAATAGGCCGATGATCCCTGGTCCGCCATGTGCAGAGAGCGAGGCGACGAGATCGCCGAAGAGAGTTTCCTGGACGTTAAAGACATCCTTGGCTCTTTCGAGCACAGAAAGACCTTCCTCCCGTGCTCTTGCATGGATGACAGCCAGATTGATGGGAGTGGTGCGGCCTACGGCTTCCTCAAGACGCTCGATTAGCCGGTCGAGGGCTTTTCCCCGAGTGCGAACATTTTCCATCACTTCCAGGAGACCATCTTTGAGATGAATGATTGGTTTAATGCTGAGAAGAGATGCCAAGGCTCCTTGCAGTGTCCCCACTCGACCGCTCATCTGCAGGTACTTCAATGTCGCCGGTGTCATGAAGAGCCTTGCCCGTTCTCGGATCGCCTCGATTCGGCTCACAACATCGTTTTGCGCAACTCCGGCTTTGATCGCCCTAACTGCTTCTAATACCATCCAGCCCGTGCCCAGAGAAATGCTTTTTGAATCAAAGACGTGCACGTCTGCCTCGGGGGCTAACGACTTCGCCATGATTGCGGAGTTGAAGGTTCCGCTATGTTTTCCGGTGACGGTGATCACCAGGATGGAATGCCCTTGCTGGTGTAGTTCTTTGTAGTAGCGCCCAAACCAGGCGGGTGTGGGCTGGGAGGAGGTCGGTATGATGCCTGTCTCTTCGATCTTTTTATAGAAAAGATCGCGATCGATATCCACCCCCTCTTCGAAAGTCTCATCACCGAATTGAATCGGGATCGGGGCGATGCGGACGTCATATTCATCGAGTGTCTCTTGAGATAAGTTGCAGGTGCTGTCCGCAATGACCTTAATCATGGGATTTTCCTCCTTCAACGGAGAGGTCCGCTCGGGTGCTGGTAATCTGATGCTGGGGGGGAGTAAGCCCGATTGTGAGTGGAGTGGTGATGGGTTTATATTGCCTTAGTTATTGTACATCCTTTCCAAGCTCAACGCCTCATTCAAGGTCGCCGCTGATCACCCTGTAGGTGGTTGGAATGGGGCATTCCAGCTCGGGGATTTATGCACATGGACAACCTTCCAGGAACCGTCTATTTTCACAAGCACACGGCTCTCGTTGGTGCTTAGAACTTCCACTCCGCTGGCTGTTCCTTTTGAGATGAGCAAGGTGTAAGAGCAGACCGCTGACTCCCCAAAGACCTGTTCATGGTAATTGGCCAAATCAAAGCGAACGCGGCCTTTGTCCTGCGGGGAACTGCCCTCTGGGTGCGGGTCAAGTGCAAGCCCGGCGGTGTCATCCCGGCCCGCTTCGGTCATCATGAAGTCGTGGAACGGTATCCCTTCGATGCGATGTGGCGTGACATACCATTCGTAAAGGGTCAGGTTTTCGCCTGTGGTTTCGTGGTAGGTACGGCTATCGTTCTCGAAAATACTCTGCAAATGACGCTCAAGGAAAGATCGAACTTCGCTCATGGTGGGCTCCAGGGTCTTATTTGCGAATAGGATGTTAAAGCAGGTTGATTGGGTCGACGTTAACGCTCCATCCCTCGGGGAACTCGTCCGGGATGATAGACGCCGGGTCGCTCCCGCGCAGGATGATTTGCCAACGGTGCTGGCCGCGAATGCGTTTGAAGAAGCAAGGCGCGGGACCGATTAGATCAATCTTTTTGTCCGCAGATTGGATCTTTGCTTTCAGTGTGCCATGAAGGCGCGCCGCCTCTTCTTGAGCTCGGGTGTCTGATGTGTGCCGATAAACAAGACGCACCAAGCGGGTGAAGGGAGGGTATCTCAATTCCTCGCGGTGGCGGAGTTCCTGTCGGTAAAATGCGTCGTGGTCGTGCTTGGATGCGGCTCGAATGGCGTAGTGATCCGGTTGGTAGGTTTGCAGGATGACCCGCCCCCCGAGGAGACCGCGCCCGGCGCGCCCGGCGACTTGCGTGAGTACTTGAAACGTCCGTTCGGCTGAACGGAAATCGGGCAGGTGTAAACCGGTGTCGGCGGAGACAACGCCGACGAGCGTCACGAGCGGGAGATCCAACCCTTTGGCCAGCATCTGCGTTCCGATCAGCACATCGGCGCGGTGGGCCGCAAAATGGGCCAGGATTACATCGTGTGAACCTCGAGCGCGAGTGGAGTCCCAATCCCAGCGTATTGTGCGAGCCTGAGGGAAGATGCGTTCAACCTCCTGCTGGACACGTTCTGTCCCCGCGCCAAACTCTCTAACGCGTGAGCCTCCACACGCTGGGCATAATTTTTTGGGTTTGACTGCGTAGCCGCAGTGATGGCAGGTAAGCCGGCTGGAGTTCGTATGATGTGTGAGTGGGGAGTCGCAGCGGGGGCATCGTGCGACCCAGCCGCAATCGCGGCAGAAGATATAGGTTGCAGAACCGCGACGGTTGAGAAAAAGGATAGCTTGATGACCCGCCTGAAGTGTCTCGTCGAGCGATTTCTGCAGCGCCCGGCTGAAGATCGAGCGGTTGCCAGATTTCAACTCCTGGCGCATGTCGACCACACGAACCGGGGGCAGGTCGATATAGCGAGCATCACCCGTGGCTTCCTGATAGCGGTCCTTGATCCCCAGACGTTCGGCCTGTTGTGCGATGCGCTCGCGGTGCCCCAGAATCCGCTGTGGGAGCTTCAGCAAACGGTACTTTCCTTTTTCGGCGCGATAGCGAGTGACCACAGATGGGGTTGCGGTTCCAAACATACAGGCCGCGCCAAGAATCTCCGCGTAAGCAACCGCAGTTTGGAGAGCATGGTAGCGAGGGGCTCTCTCCTGCTCCTTATAGGAATCGTCGTGGGACTCGTCCAGGACGATGAGCCCGATATTCGGGAAAGGAGTAAACAGTGCGCTGCGTGGACCAACCATGACGTCCAGCAATCCGGCCCGGCATCGCCTCCAGGTATCGAAGCGCTCTCCTTGAGATAATTGAGAGTGGTTTAGACCGACTCTCCCTGGGAATCTAGACAAGAATCGGCGCACAGTCTGAGGGGTAAGCGCGATTTCAGGTACCAGCACAATCGCGCTCCGCCCTTGCGCCAGGGTTTTAGCAACGGCGCGTAGATAGAGTTCCGTTTTCCCTGATCCGGTCACGCCGTGAAGAAGGATAGGCCGGGAACGTTCTCCGCCCGCAGATTTTAAAAGCGTCTTTCTGATATCCTGCCATGCTTGCAGTTGGTCTCGTGTGAGCTTCGGTGGGTCGCTGGCGACGAAGTCCAGGTTCTCCAGCGGATCCCGCCATACTTCCGCCTCGCTTAAGCTAATTAATCCGCGCTCCTCCAGAATAACGAGATCAGCACGTTTGCCTCCGTATTCGGCATAGAGCCAGCTCACCTCCAGTGGCTCTCCCTCCTCGATCAGCCCTTCCAGGATGCGGCGTCGTCTCTCGGCGGCCTGCCCGCCCTTAATGCCAATGTCATCCAGATTTGCGATAGCCGTATCCGGGGGGAGCGCCAGACGCGCGCTGCGTACCCGGCGAGGGCGGACACGTGGAGGATCGAGAACCGAATGTCGTTCCAGGATTCTTTTACGCAGAAGCGCCTCGGCCGCGGGACGCCAGCGGAGACGGGGCAAGGCGTGTGCAATTTGCCGGCCGCGAAGATCGCCGCGACGTTTGAGCAAGGCGAGTATTTTTGTCTGAGCGGGTGTCTCTCCCTCGGCCTCGGGATCGAGCAGGTGGTAGTGGGAATCAGCCTGTTGGCTGAGGCCGGGTGGGATCATCAAGGTGATGCAGTCGATCAACGGCGCATGATAGGCGCCGGCAAGCCACTTTGCCAGGTCGAGCTGAGCAGTCGTCAACACTGGATCTGGGTCGACCAACTCCTCAATGGGGCGCGTATCGGGTACAGCTGGTATTTTCGGTATGCCGACGACAACGCCTTGTACGCGGCGGTTGCCAAAGGGCGCGGTCACGAGATGGCCGAGCGAGATCTCATCTCTTAAGAGGTCAGGCACATGGTAATCAAAGGTGCCTTGGACAGGAGGGAGATTTACCGCAACCTCGACATACATCTCTTTTGTCACTCGGGTGCGGCGTCAGTTTTCGATTGTTGATCGGGATAGGTCAGAGGTTGAATCGAAATCCTGGCGATGCGAAAACCGTCGAGGTCTTCAACCCTTAAACGGAAACCATCAATGATGATCACGTCGCCCACTTGCGCCAGACGCTCCAGTTTCCCAAGTACATACCCGGCGATTGTGTCGTAATGAGGGTCTTCTAAGTTAAGGCTAAAGTGCTCGTTAACATCTTCGATCAAGGTAAGGCCGTCTATGAGAGCTGAACCATCAGGCAGAGGAAGGATATCTTGTTCGTGATCAAAAGGATCGCTAACTTCGCCCACGATTTCCTCAAGCAGGTCTTCAAGGGTGACGATCCCCGCAGTCCCTCCATATTCGTCGAGGACGATGGTAATGTGGCGTCGATGCATGCGGAAGAAGTGAAGTAAGGTGCTCACCCTTGCAGTCTCGGGGATAAAGATGGCATCGCGCATAAGATCACGTGCGCGGCGATTATTGTTCTCGCCGTCCCTGACCATCGGGATCAGGTCTTTAAGATGGACGATGCCCAGGATCTGGTCCAGGTTGTCACCATAAACCGGGAATTTGGTGAAGGGGTTTTGAGCGGCGAGGTCAAGAATATCCGGCACTTTGGCCTCTGCATGGACAGCGATCATCTCGGTGCGTGGAATCATCACCTGGCGAACGAGGAGATCGCCAAAATCGAAAACGGCATGCAGCATCTCCTCAGCATCGACTTCAACCACCCCCTCCTCGGCGCTGGCCTTGACGAGCATTTTTAACTCCTCAACGGAATGAACCAACTCATGACCGGAGGCAGGTTTAACCCCTGCAAAACGCAGGAGCGCATTGCCGGAGCCGTTAAGCAGCCAGATGACGGGTTTGAATATTCGCTCCGTCCAGACAGTGGGTTGGGCGACTGCAAGCGATGTCTTCTCGGGGTTCTGGAGGGCGATCGATTTTGGGGCGAGTTCGCCGACTACAACGTGCAGGAAGGTGATGATAGAAAAGGCTAGAGCAGAGGAGAGGCTGTGGGAGACCGCGCTTTCAATTTCTACCGGGAACCACTCGATAATTGGCAGGAGGAAGCCGCTCAGGGCAGGTTCGCCGACCCACCCAAGCCCGAGGCTGGCAAGCGTGATGCCAAGCTGCGTGGCGGCGATAAAGCGGTCGGGGTCATCAATGGCTTTCTGGACCCAGCGGGCGCGCAGGTTGCCATCGGCCACCAACGTGGCGATACGCGTGCGGCGTACACTCACGAGCGCAAATTCGGCGGCGACAAAGAAGCCATTGGCGAGAACCAGAAGCAATACTGCGACTAATCGTAATATGTCAAACAAAAGTGATTCGTCCATTTTAAATCCAGATGATTCGATGATGATTCATGAGTCGATCGCGGAATCAGGGGTCATGCGCCTAATGAGAACAAACCAACTTGCACCCTGTCTACGTAAATTTGATAGTTATGCATACGTGCGCATCCTGTATTTGCCATCCATCCCGTTTGGATGGGTGGGGCAATGGTTAACGATAAATGACGGCAGCGCCATAGCCGACAACAGAATCGAAGTCCATCGTCACGTCGCCGGAAGTTGCGTGCTGCACGACCTTTGCTTTGTCCGCGCCGAGATCCTGGGCTGCCCATAGAGCGGCAGCGATAGCGCCACGTCCGCAGGCGAACCCTTTTCCATCCTCTTCTACGGAGAGAACCCCTTGGGGATCGAAAGCCTCGATACGAGCAAGCACTTCGGAGTCGAGGCGCTTGGCAGCAGTTTCAGGGTAAAAGTGCGAGAGGTCTGAGCTGGCAATGATTACCGCCCGCGTCCCTTCCAGTATTTTCCCCAGTGTATGGCCAGTAGCCATAACAGCCTCTAGCCCTTGATCGCGAAGCATAATGGGCAGCAGCCGGAATGGATGATCAAAAACCCGTTGTAAGAATGGCAATTCGATCTCGAGTGAGTGTTCGCTGTCGTTCCGTACTTGGACCAATTCGATCCCGTAGTTCTGTTCTAAGTTTTCCTGGAATCTGTGTAGCGACTCGGTGTCCACCGGGATGGCTCCGAGAGGAGTTGTATAGGCATCATGCCCGCTAGTCAATACTCGACCTTGTGCAGGGGTGTGCAGCGGCGAGATGACGGCGACCGTCTCGGGCGTGAGGTTTTCCAGGTGGCGGAAGGCATAGGCAGCAACTTGACCCGAGTAGCGGTGCCCCGCGTGGGGGGCGATGATCCCGACTACATCGCCGTCCAGGGGCTGGATTGTAGCGGCGTTTAAATATCGATCAATCGATTGGGCGAGTGCATCTGCGCTGCCTGGATACCAGGTCCCAGCAATGGGGGAAGGCCGGATATCGACCGGAGTTTCATTCTCATCCACGACAATCAGGATTGTAGCACAAACTTCACTTGGCCAATCGGTTCACATATTCCAGGGGAGAGCTGGAGTGGGGCGGGAAGGTTTACTGCCGTATCCGATCCAGGAACAACATAATCGAGGAGAGCGCCAAGCTATCCGACCGGAGAAAAAGGGGGGTGGTGGTTGCGGATGAGGACGGACACCCAAGCGTTAAGCGTTATTGTGGTCACTGTCCGTGACCCCTTTCGTTAATTGGTCGAATTCCATAACGACTTGACAATAGAACATAAGTTCTGCTAGAATAGAACACCCGTTCTAAACCAACCGAGCGGGGCGCTGGAGGTGAAATATGGAAGGGGCGTTCTACAAGCAGGCGTATTTAGAACAGCAGGCAGATCAAATTGAGTCGGCGCTGAACGAAATTCAGGTACCGGCGCGTGTTGGCGGAGGCGTAGTGAAAGAGGATCGTATCCGCTACCATCTCGCCCCGGCAATCGGTTTGCGTGCGGATGATCTCATGCAGGCGATGGATCACGTGTCCGCGTCGCTGGGCGGCGTCGACGTCAGGTATATCTGGGAAGCACGAGAGCAAACGATTGAGGTGGCGTTCTCGCGCGGCAAGGAACTGCGCTTGCTTCCGTTGATGCATTCATTAGACGGATTGCAGGCGATGCAGGCAGTCGTGGGGATGGAAGCGAATGGAAGACCCTTGTTGCTGGATTTCACGCGCAAGAATACCTGGGGTATGTTCATCGCCGCGCCGAAGGGCGCCGGGAAATCCGAGCTCTTGCGGGCCGTTCTTGTGTCGCTTGCATTAACCAGCCGCCGATCCGAAGTGAACTTCATCGGCATCGATCTAAGTGGTCGGGAGCTTGCGATTCTCGATGCGCTGCCGCACACGCTCTCAGCCGTCGCAACGGACGCAAGCTGCGCTGTGGAACTCCTACTTTGGATATGTGAAGAGATCGAGCAACGTCGTTTCTCGGGCTTTAGCAAACCGCATCAGGTTCTTTTCATCGACGATCTAAACCGCTTGCTGCGGGCGGCGGGAGAGGATGGTGTCGGCTTGTTACAGATGGTCATCGACGGTGGTCAGGATGTGGGAATCCATGTGGTCGCAGCCTATCGCCCCCCACTGAAATCAATCGAATCTTACCTGCAGCGTTTGCCGGGGTTTGTCAAGGCGACGGTATATCCGCACGATCAAGGTAAGGGGACCACATTTGATGGCCGCTTTACTTTCAAGGTGGGCTCGGCCGCAAGCCTTGTCGAAGTCGCTTGGCTCGACGTCCATGACCTTGATACCGCCGTACGAATCGCGCAAAACGGGTGGCGGGCGATAAACGGTTGAGTGTGAGGGCGCTTGGTGATAAGTGGAACCGAAACGGATCAGATCTTAATTGGCAAATTCAAGGGCTACGGGTACGTAAAAGTGGACGGCAAACTGAAAATATCTTCAGCGCCTCTCGAGCTCTACTTGAAATATAACTCTGGCAAGAATTATGCAAGGAAGGGGGAAAGATCATAAGTGCCTTTCCAATCGATGTGGGCACAGGATGGTGAGATGAGCCGTTGGAATGTGGTTTTGGGGTGGTTGTACATTTCTAGAGCCGCAAATTGTGATGTGCAAAGGTGCATGTGTGCGATGGTTATAGGAGCGTCTGGTTGATGAGAGCAATAGGTATTGGCGAACCGATCCGCATCCTCAAGACGAGCGGGGGATCGCATCCGGTAGAGTTCGCCTGGCGAGGTCGGAGGCACTACGTTCGGACCATAGAGGGGTATCGGTCGGAGGTAGAACGCAGGGGCAGCAAGGTGCGAGAGAGAAAACGATACCAACTGATTACGGCAGATGGCCTTCATTGCAGTGTTTCATTCGATCTCAATCGAAGGATCTGGCGTATGGAATTCCTCACCGGGAGAAAGGGAAGGCGAGCGTGAAAGTAGGAATGCTGTGGTTTGACAGTAATCGAGAACTTAAATTTGGAGATCGCGTTGAATGTGCATCCAGGTTCTATAGCGAGAAATATGGGCGGCAGCCAAACGTATGTTTGGTCAACCCGAGGACGCTCCCGCAAGAGGCCCCGAGAGAAGTGGGCGCGCTCAAAATTGGGACCAGTTCTTCTGTCTTGCCCGATCATTTCTATATCGGGGTGGGTGAAAGAGGGCGCACTTTGAAGAAGTGAGCGTGTTGTCTGTGAGGGGCTCGCGCAGACATACTCGCCGTGGAAATGTGTTGTGGGCTAGGGAAGATTTGGTAAACAGGGGGATAGAAAACGATTACGCTTGGCTTGTTGTGGCAGCTATGAGACCCACCAGCGCTGCATCTAAGTCGACCGTACTGTTCTTCACCGAGATGTCGATGGTAAGCAATTCATGGTAGATGCGTTCGAGTTCAGAGGCGCTAAAAGCTCGCGCCTGCGAGGTGATCTTCTGGGCAACGAACTTTGGAAGATTGAGAACGCTGGCAACCTCTTTTCCGTCCTCCAGTGCAGCTTGGGCTTGGAGGAGTAATCGGAATTGGCGGATAACCATCGCAAACACATAGAATGAGTCTTCCTCCGACAGGACGCTGTGTAGGTATCGACTGGCATCGCTCATGCGTCGCTCTCCGACTGCATCGACCATCGCAAAAATACTCGTCTGACCCCTGAACGGTGTAAGTTTTTCAACGTCAAGCAGCTCGACCGGACGCTCAAAATTGACATAGTCCAGCAATTTTACGATCTCCTGATGGGCTAGATAAGGATCATCCATCACCGATTCGGCAAGCAAGCGGGCTGCGTCCAAAGATATTGCCCCGCCTAATGAACGGAATTGATCTTGAACCCAGGAGATGAATTGCGCCCCTTGTGGTGAGCTGAACCGCCATATCTTCCCCAGATCGGGATTTGCTTCTACCCAGGCAACGAGTGGAGAAGTTTTCCTCTTCGATTTACTGCCTCTTGTCTGAACATTCTCGATGATGACAAGCGCTGTGGAATCAGGAAGACGATCGAGCAGGGCCATTAAGAACTCCCTTGAATCCTTCACTTTCAGGACATCCTGCGCATGGTCTAAGACAACAATTCGGCGCGAGGAGAGGAAAGGAACTGACATGCAAGCCTCTTCGAAGGCGCCACGGTCCAGATGGCCACCAGAGAATTGTTGCGTGTTCATATCTGCGACTGTGGTGTCGCCGATTTTACTGCGCAAAGTTGCGACGAATTCAGAGATTGAAAAGCGATCATCACCAACTAGAAGGTAGACTCTTGGAGGAGCTTTGGTCATATCGTCAGTTCTTGGTAAGAATGTGATAGACAGGGTGAGAATTGTTACGAACGCGCTGTATTGAGAGAACCTCAAGTAGTTCAGGATCACCTTGTGTGGTGAGGTGCTGCTGAACGGAGCGACCGATAGGCTGGGAAACGATCAACGCCAGGAGAGTGGCTGCGATCGCGAGGGGAAGACGTTCAAGGCGACGACGCCAGTTTTCGCGCTCGCTGCCCATTAATGTTACGAAGGAAGCTGCGCCGGCGAGAATCGCGGAGGTGACGAGATTCGTTCCGCAGTTGGGATGGATGGCCAGTTGGTGCTCGCCTTGGCGAAGCCTATGCAGAGCTTCCTGAACCGCTGACTCCAGCGCTTCGACAGGCACATCCCCGTACAAGAAAAACCCCCGGGTATTGGATCGTCCAATAAACCTACGATTTGGAAATTGTTGGCTAAGTATGTGGATCGTCGCATGTTCAAGACCATGATTGCGGCGAATTCTAGAGAATGCAGGAAGATTTTGAAGGGTATGGAGTCGATCTGCCATTTATTATCTCAGGAGAGGAATGATCGCATTATACACTGGGTTCCCCGTTCCGCTCCGTGGTTCTGCATGGATGATTTTCAACGCTATAGAAACGGGGTCGAAAAACTAAGTCAAGAGCTGTGCACGCGCTGCTTTACCCAATCACCGTGTTCAGAACTATCCATAAACGTGTTTGAGTGCATCCAGTTGGCTTGAAAGTTGTTGCCTGTCTACACAGGTCAACATTGGGTGCAGATTTGCTTTTGTGATCGAGAGCGGTTCGAGATATCGCTTGAGGTGTTTACGAAAGCGGATGATCCCAAGCTTTTCTCCGTGATAGGAAATCATGTGATCGAGATGCCCTTGCATAATGTGGATGCGATCCTCGATGGGAGGCGCCTCACTCGGAATCCTCTGGAAAATCCAGGGGTTGCCGATCGCACCCCGGCCGATCATCACGCCATCACATCCGGTCGATGTTTTCAGGCGCTCGATATCTTCAGGTGTTTGTACGTCTCCATTTCCAATAACGGGGATCGTAACTGCAGATTTTATCTCTGCAATTGTGTCCCAATCTGCGTCACCGAGGTAGCCTTGACTTCGTGTACGGGCGTGAACAGCGATGAGCGCGCCGCCATTGTCTTCAACGGTGTGTGCCACTTCCAGATAATTTAAACTAGTTTCATCCCAACCAATCCGTATCTTCGCCGTCACGGGTACATCTAAGGCGTCCGATAGACGACGGATAATCCGCCCGATCTTATCCGGCTCACGCAGCAAACCAGCGCCAGCGCCACGGATGGAAACTCGTCGCGAGGAGCAGCCCATATTAATGTCGATGGCATCAGGCTTTAATTCTTGAATTCGAAGGGCAGCCTCCAGTAGATTCTCTTCTGATTGATCGAATATCTGGAAGACGACCGGACGTTCCTCGGGGAGGAAGTCCAGATCACGCCAGGATTGTTCGTCGCCTTGAATAAGTGGGATGGCGTTCACAAAACCCGTGTAACTCATGGAAGACCCGAAGCGACGGCAAAGTGTTCGGAAGGGAATATCAGAGAAGCCATCCATGGGCGCGAGGATTAAATCACCGTAGATGGGAATGTCACGAAGCATGAAATCGGGCGCAGAGAGAGCCATCGAAGGATTTATACCGCGACAATGGTTGGTAGATCAAGTCGCACGGATTGAATGATCTTCCGGTTAATATGTACATAATTATGCCATGGAAACTTGTTGCTTAACCATAGGTGGTATTAAAATGGTGCTTATGAACTGGGAGATAATTGGTCACGAGTGGGCGGTGAACTTGCTTGGTCGGCATATCGCCAACGACAACGTTCGGCAAGCGTATCTAATAACTGGACCCGATGGTGTTGGCAAGAGGACGCTTGCGATGCGCTTCGCGCAGGCTTTGAATTGCTCTGAATCGACAAAACCAGGTGAGATCTGTGGGCAATGTCGGGCTTGTATATTTATTCAACGTAAGCAATTCCCCGATCTTCACATTGTTGAAGCAGAGGATGTGGGTGGAATCCTCAAAGTAGAACAAATCCGCGAATTGCGACACCAATTGGCATTGTCTCCTTACGAGGGAAAAACGAGAGTAGCGCTTCTGCTGCGATTTCATGAGGCGAACGCAAATGCGGCCAATGCGCTGCTGAAAACACTTGAAGAACCTGCGTCAAAGGTAGTCATGCTCCTCACCGCCCAGTCAAAGGAAACCCTGCTGCCGACGATCTCCTCCCGTTGCGAAATCCTGCCACTAAGGGATGTCTCTCGCGGTCAAATCGAGGAGGCATTAATTGAGCGTGGGGAGGAGTTTGAGCAGGCAGCGCTGCTCGCCCGGTTGGCTGCCGGGAGGCCGGGCTGGGCGTTTCACTATGCTTCAAACCCCGACTTGCTGGATGAGCGAACAGAAAACCTTGAAGACTTACTCAATATTTTACAGACGGGTCGACTCGAGCGCTTTAAGCACGTAGAGCGATTGACTCGAGATTGGGAGCGGGAACGGAAACGGGGTGGAGCGCATCCACGGTTGAGGGCGATGGGGGTTCTGGAACATTGGGTTAGCCTTTGGCGGGACGCGATGATGCTTGCCTACGATGCGACGGCTGAGCAGAGGAACGTCGACCGGGCGGAAGATATACAAATGCTGGTGAGCGCGCTCTCGCCGGGACAGATCAGCGAGAACCTTAGCAAGATAGAACAACTGAAAAGAGATCTTCAAATGAATGCCAATGTTCGCTTGGCGATGGAGAATTTAATGCTGGATCTGCCCAGGATCACCGGGGGATAAAAGATCAGCATTAAGGGTCCACGAGACCCACGATGCGATAACGCTCGATATGAAAAAATGCAATATAGGTGAATGGGCCCATGTTAAATTGGGAGAAAAGCAAGAGGAAAAAACTTAATAATAGGCGGTGAAAAACGTTAGCGAGGTTCGACGACGAGACGAATAGCGGTGCGTTCTTTCCCGCTGATGTCGACGGTGGTGAATTCAGGGATGCACACGATGTCAATCCCATCTTCCAGAAGGTAACCACGGGCGATGGCGATCGCTTTAACAGCCTGGTTAACGGCCCCTGCGCCGATCGCCTGCACCTCGGCTCGATGGTGTTCGCGGACGACACCGGCGATTGCGCCAGCGACAGCAGAAGTGCGTGAAGATGATGAGACTTTAAGAATGGTCATCGGGCTCACTCCAATGGAAGCGGAAATGTCGACACCCGATAAGTGGCGCGCACATTGTAAATTGTATAGGATTCATGAGGCAGTCGCAAGCAACTGAAAGCGAATCACACCCAATCTTACGGTGAGGTGTTAGGTTAAGTAGTATAAAAAGGAGCGAGCCTCTTCAATCGAAAGGAACTCCTTATTCACTTACTCGATAAAAAGAGGAACTGTTTCCGTGAACAGCATATTCAAAAGTGGAGGATATAGAAGCCATGGAAAACCAACCCCAAGCAACCAGTGACGACAGATTATGGGCCGCGCTCGGTTATCCAATTCCAATTGTTGCCTTAGTTCTCCTGTTTCTGGAGGAGAAGAAGGATGTCCCCTTCCTGCGTTACCACGCCGTCCAATCCATTGCGTTAAACATCGCGATTTGGGTCCTTATTATTGTCCTTGTCGCGGTAACGTTTGGGATTGCCGGGATTTGTGCCCCATTGCTCTGGTTCGTGACCCTATGGCCAGCATATGATGCCTTTAAGGGAAACAACACGGAAATTCCAGTCCTAACCAAATTTCTAAAAGACCAGGGCTGGGTCTAAGCGTCCACAGCAATAGATAAAAAGAGCCCGCGTTGCGGCGGGTTCTTTTTTATATAATCGACCCATTCCACATGTCTATAGGAAATCATTATGTACGACAAGCATCCTTCGGGATAACAAATTTCCTATTTAATCACGCCATTGACGCGCGCGACCTCCTCCTCCCCGAAAACGACTTCCTCCTTCCCCGCCAATTTATGGTTGATCTTTTCGACGATCAGATCGAGGTGGCTGCCATTGGCAACATAATCAAGATCGTCGGCCGGGACGGTGAGAACAGGGCAGAGGGTAAAACCTTCAATCCATGACTTATAGAGATCATTTAACCTGGCGAGATATTCTGGCTTGATCGTTCGTTCGTAGTCGCGACCTCGCAGGGCGATGCGGTTTAGCAGTGTGTCCACAGATGCTCGTAAATATACAACCAGATCTGGGGGCGGCAGGAATCGGGTAAGTACGAGATAGAGGTCGCGATAAGTTTGATAATCACGCTCGACCATGTTCCCTTGATGGTAGAGGTTGCAGGCAAAGACCTCCGCATCCTCATATACACTGCGGTCCTGAATCGCAGATGTCGTGTGATCCAGCAATTGACGGTGGGCCAGGAGCCGGCGAGTGAGGAAGAAAATTTGAGAGTGGAAAGACCAGGCCGTCATGTCGGCGTAGAAATCAGCGAGGTATGGGTTTTCGCCTTCGGGTTCGTAGAAGGGAGACCAGCCTAAACGTTTAGAGAGCAATTCGACAAGAGTTGATTTGCCAACGCCGATATTGCCGGCTACTGCGACGAATCGTTTCTTTGCGCCACCCTCAATCAACCCGTTCATGCGCCGCTCCTCTCTGCCCAAACTTCGATAAAAGCTTCGTTACGATCCAGATAGTGTTCAAGGTCATCCATTCTGGAAGATCTCCTCTCGGCTGACAAACCCAAGTCATCCAGGAGGCGCATCCATTCAGAGTGGTCCTGCTCAAGGTTCTCGTGTTGGCTGAGTGCGTGGAGCGTTTGCTCCCATGTGGTGATCATTGGCCACAGGATCGCTTTCGCTTCACCCATCTCGGCTAATACCTGGAACGCGTTTAGATAGTAATCCCGACGGCAAGCCGACAGCAGAGGGTCGGATGAGGTAGCACTCGCATCGTCGAATGTGCGGGCCCAGGCGCTCAGTGTTTCAGGGATGGACCAATCCTGGAGCGAATCGGAACCTAATAGTTGTAGGAAGCCTCCATAAAGATCCGGGTATTCGAGGTTCTGGGCTGCCTCTGCCAAATGAAGGCTGAGTCGCCGTCCAGCAACGGGGAATCCTGTGAGACAGGCAACTGCATTAGCCGCCTCGAGTACAGCTCGGAAGTATGTCCGCACCCAGCGGCTTGAGACAGGAAGAAGAGATGTCGTTTGTCGGGCTCGATCCAGAAATGCGCGGGCGCGTGTGTGCGTATGGTCCGCTCGGTAATACTGGCCTCGAGCGCCGGCTTGAGCCCACTCAAGGAAGTGTTCTGGATCATAGAGAAATATCGGCTCACAAAGAGATGGGCCCAGCCACGGGTGAACCCTTAATGCGCTCGGCTTCAGATACAAGTCCTGTTCATGATGGGCGATATCTAGATGAACCTGGTGAGAAAGCCTCATCATCTCCCGCTTGGCCGGGGGCGAACCCTTATGTATCAGGACTAGATCGATGTCGGCGCTGTCGCCAAATTGGGGATCGCCTCTCGCCACGCTGCCGATCAGATACCCGGAGAGAACATCGTTTTCGGAGCCGCGACGCTCGGCTTCACGGCGCGCCAGATCGATTAATAATTCACAAGAGATCCTCACGAATCGGATCCTTCTCCGAGAGGAAGTTCTGGTTGGTACGGGGGGATACCGAGAGCGGAGTTGATGCGGTTGATGATGTGGGTGAGATGGGGTCTGTGCGCCACAAAGTCTAACGGAGTAGTGTCTACAGCGAGGACAGAATCTCTTGGACTGCTCCCGAAAAATGACTCATAAGCTTCGTTGAGTGCATGGATATAATCTCGGTCCATGTTTCGCTCGTAGGAGCGATCACGCATCATGATGCGCTGTATCGCGGTGTCGGTATCGACTTTGAGATATACGATAAGGTCAGGGGTTTGAATACGCTCAGCCAGAGCCTTATGAACGAGGGTGTACGTGTCAAGCTCATCGTTGGTAAGGTTCAATTGTGCGAAGAGCGAGTCTTTCTCGAAAGTGTAATCGGCGATAAGGTTTACTCTGGCAAGCGCCTTGGGTACAGCCTCCCGCTGCTGCCGGTAGCGGCTGAGAAGGAAGAAGATCTGGGTTTGAAACGCGTAGCGGTCGCGGTCCGCGTAGAAATCTCCGAGAAAAGGATTTTCCTCGAAGATCTCGAGCAGTAGTTCCGCATTAAAGGTGGGTTGGAGAAGGCGGGCAAGGGATGTTTTTCCCACACCTATAACGCCTTCGATTGCCAGATACATTTCGAATTCTCAGGGTCCTGATTGGAGATGATGTCTCTTGATACACAAGGATACTTGTCTTCAAGCGCGGGTGCAACTTTAATCGAGATTGATCAAATGGAAAGATACTCGGTCTGCTCGCTGCGCTAGCCATAGTGAGAATGGAGCAGCTGCTGAGGCGATAAACCTGCTTCCCCTCAGCTCGAATCTACTTTGCACGTTAAGGAGGAAGGATAAGAGAATCCGAGTTATTTTTTGAGAAAATTCTAGGG
>SDBU01002789.1_pt1 | contig 22747 bp, 21 predicted proteins | sample 2277071 | NCBI WGS metagenome assembly SDBU01 (sample SAMN10397929, study PRJNA504765) | marine sediment metagenome | isolation source: marine sediment core GS08_GC12, 126 cmbsf | place: Arctic Ocean: Gakkel Ridge, Loki's castle | collected 2008 | reverse complement strand
ATCTGGCAATATGGTTCTTTGTATAAGAGGAACTTATGCCCTAATGTAGGGGGAGTCGTTGACTTGCTCTCAATAGACAGCTTTACAGGGAGGTTACCAGATGTTAGAAGGACCTGGTTCCTCTGTATCTCTGCCTGTGCCTCCTCAAGACTTGGGGAGGATCCCTCGATCGATGCCTTGTATTGACACTCTCCGCCTGTGTCGAAGGCAAGCCTTAATGAGCTTTCTAGGCCTATCATGCCCTGGACCCAATCAATATATGACCCATTCTCTCCTCTGGCCACCCTGACCGTTTCAAAGCCCTCCTCCTCCAGCCTGTTGCGGATGGAATCAGGTATTTGGCTCACATCTCCTGCAAGGATGACCTCCTTTGTCTTTATGGATGAGATGTCAAGAAGCATGTCTGAGGTGGTCGATGATGCCAAAGACACAACAGGCACCAGGGCCCGATCCTCGATGACCTCGATTATGGTCTGGCCAAAGAAGAACCTGTCAGAGTCATCAGATTGTGACATATTCGCCATGAGGTCGTATTCACCTTGCGAAAATACTATTGTGGAGTTTGTGGGTCTGTCAAGGAAGATATCAACGGCCCGGTTCATCTTTCCGTCGCCGACCTTTCCGAACCTGCATGCTCCCTCCTTTGTCATGCTCACAAGTACTCTCCACTGGAAACCTCCTTGGACTGGATAGAGCTGGGTACCTTGTGGACCAAGATCAACAGTTATCTCATCGCCGTATATCGCAAGCTCCCCGTCTATCCGCTCCTCAAAGCGGGCCTGTTGACGGAGGACATCCTCGATCCTTGCCTCCTCTTCTGGAGTGGCCTGTGCAATTGTTACGAGCATGTACTGGCTGCCCCATGAACGGACTGGAATATCTTTCAGCCCCATTGAATTGAGCCTGTTCTCGATGATCTGCTTTTCAATGGACATGATATCTGTGGAGACCGGCTCATCCAACTTAAGCTGCATCTGTATGCCGCCTGCAAAATCGATGCCATAATCAAGACCATTGCCAATTCCCCAACCATTGGCCTCATTGATGCCTCCGATATTTGATACGAGTGCTGAAGATATCAGGATACATCCCAGAAAAACCAGTATCCGCCAGTATTTTATCAAATGGTTCATCTTCTGGACCCCCTCTTATCCATTCTGCCGGATTCGACATACCACTTGATTATGCCGACATTGGTGAACCACGTAGCTGGCAAGTCTCCAAGGAGACCGAGTATTAGGACCGCGGCTATGTTAGCCCAGGTATCAATTTGCGTGAATGTCGTTGAGATGACGTATATCACAGACATCACAGCGAGTGTTGTCCCAGTCATTGTTAGGCCTGTTCGGATGGCGTCATCGATCTTCTCCTCGAATTCCCCTCTTTTCTCCTTGAGGGTCCTTGATGTGAGCATGATGTCTGTGTCAACGGAATATCCGATTAGCATCAGAAGCGCGGCTATTGTTGCGGGTTCCAGGGGTATGCCCAAAAGGCTCATTCCCCCAAGAGCGATGACTATGTCGCAAATGGCGGCCTGTATGACCGCGACCGCAGGGACTATCTCGCGAAAGGCGATAAAAACAACTATTGACATGAGAAAGAATGACGCAAAAAGCGCCTTGATACCCTGCTGTCTGAAGGTCGCCCCAAGGGTCGGACCCACAGAGCGCATATTGTAGTTCTTTTTCAGGATATTCACAGACACCTGATCACCTAGGTAATAGGATAATGATGAGTCAAGGTCCTCCTTATTGAGATTCATCGAAACAACTGTTAGAATACCATCTGCCCAATCCATATCCACGCCATATTTCAGGCGCTTCTCCAAATTGTCCTCAAGCGATGCTGGTGGCTTTTTTGCCAGATTAACTCTTGCGGTATCGAATTCTGTGAGATCTCCTGCATATTTGGCGATGACCTCCTTGACAGGAGCTTTGTCTTCTACGACGGTTGTTGTTTGGATCGTGAGCTTGTTCTGGCCTGTGTTCACATCATATCCGACAGACACCTTCACATCAGAAAGCCCTGTGGAAGTGAGTTCAGTAGCCAATGAATCCAGCTTTTGGACATCCAGGTTTTTGTCGGTCAGGATCTCTATCCACATCCCACCCTGGAATTCAATGCCATATACGACACCATTGAGCAAAACGACTATCGCCATAAGGACAGCAAATGCAGGAGTCAAAGCTGCGAGCTTGCGATAGTCGATGACATCGGTAAGACGTGTATATGCACCATCAAGCATGGACATAATATAGGGTAGCAGATATAAAAACGTCTCATTTACGGCATTTTTATCCTGAATTTACCATTTATTGGACAGATGGATGAAATCATATACACAATTCTCATCGCAGTCATGCCCTGGATAGAGATACGGGGTGCCATACCCTATGCCATCCTCAGGGCTGGGATGGACCCGCTTTACATATTTCCAATTGCAGTTTTTGCCAATATACTTGTCATATATCCCAGTTTCATTTTCCTGGACTATGTCTTTGAGATTATGAAGCGGACTCCACTCAACCATTTCATAAAAAAGACACAGAAGAAAGCAAAGCCATATGTAGAAAAATATGGGCTATGGGGCCTGTGCTTCTTTGTAGCTGTCCCACTTCCTGGAACGGGAGCCTATTCAGGAGCCCTTGCAGCACACATATTCGGGATGAAGAATAAAAGAGCTGCCACCTCCATAGCCATAGGGGTCTTCATCGCAGGAGTGCTTGTGACATTGATAACAGTCTTTTTCAATGAGAGTCTCGGATTCCTTTTAAAGAGCGTGTGATATTTTTATTATCGTCCATAGTATACCATGTTCAAAAAGACAGTGGTCGGTGGGACCTTTGACATGCTCCACGATGGCCATAGGCTCCTTCTTAAGACTGCATGCGAGAATTCTGAGTCCGTCATCTTGGGCCTGACTTCAGATCAGTTCGCCCAGAGGTTTAGGATCAATGCTGTAAGCCCATATGAAAAGCGAGAGGCAGATCTTGTGGCTTTCGTCTCAAACCTTCAAACGCCGTTTGATATTGTGAAGATAGACGATAGCTATGGAGTGGCGACACTCGCTGAAGACATCGACTCATTGGTAGTTTCAGAAGAGACTCTCTTGAGGGGTCAGGAGATCAATACGATAAGGTTCAAGAAAGGCAAGCCCAAACTGACAATAATCGTCGTGCCCCTTGTTCTTGGTCCTGATGGCATTCCACTCTCATCAACAAGATGAAGATCGACGATAGCGTGTTCATCGCAAAGGGAGCGAGGATCGTGGGCGATGTCACGATAGGTGCTTATTCCAGCGTATGGTACAATGCCGTATTGAGGGGAGACAGAGCAAAGATACTGATAGGTCAGGCAACGAATGTTCAAGATCTGTGCATCATCCATGGATCTGCAAGGCATGAAGTGAAAATAGGCGATTTTGTAACTCTTGGCCATGGCAGCATGGTCCATGGTGCAGAAGTGGCAGACGGGACCCTCATTGGGATGGGGGCAGTGTTGATGAATGGATCAAGAGTTGGAAAGGGATCTGTTGTAGCGGCGGCATCGGTTGTGACAGAGAACGAGACAATACCACCCGGATGCATTGCGATGGGGCAACCAGCAAAAGTTATCAGAGAGCTTACTGATGAGGAGATCGAGGGGATCAAACATAACGCATTAGAGTACAAGCAGTTAGCATCAAAAAATAGGCAATGATGAGCGTAGCTAGTAAGATCAGAAATACGGTCCGTGACATAAAAGACTGGGTCATAAGTGATCTCATCAAACAACAGAAGCCTGAATTAGACAAGAAACTTGACGCCATGCTAAAGCCCCCAAAGCTGAGGAATCAGATAAAGGTCAAAATATTGAAGATAGGAAAAAGCATAGGCAGGCCCATGAAAAGGATCGGTGCGGGCCTGTCTCTTCTCAAACGTCTCCTTTGAGGATCAGGTACACATAGGGTCCTGGTCATCTTCTGAGCCATCATGGATGACTACCTGCTGGCCACGGATGATGAAGTACTTGTACATGCCCCTTATCTTCACTCGGTCGACCAGGTCGTGACCCATGAGATAGCGCAGGTCGGATGCGACTGGTTTTTCTGTGCGCTCAAGCTTTGTCGCAAGCTCCTTCACAGTTACCGTTGTCTCTTCTTCGAGCGTGTCCAGTATCTTATTGTGCCTCGGCTTAAGGTTGATAAGAGGATTGTCTATCAACTCGATGGAGCACATATCCACATCTTCTTCAAGATCATGCATCATCTCCATAGTGCCAGCCAATACAGTCGACATTGATGGAGATTCAGAATCATCCATCAAACCCCCATCAAAGGGATTGGAAAATGTGCTCCCATTCTCCACTGCACCATCGAGCATCGAGGCCTCACAAGATGGAACTGATTGTTCCTGTTCTTCCTCACCAGACTCTTCCTTTGACATGAATGTTAGCTTCATCGTATTGGAGAAGAAGCCGCCCACCATGTCGGACCTTGATCCCACCATTGAATCCACCTTTATAGTGTCATAGAAATTGAGCTTGAGTTCTTGAGGAAGTGGATAACGGATAACAGTCTTCTTCCTGCCATCGATAGAAATAGGTTCCTCAGGTTCCCCAATGAGATCATATCCCCTTATGACAGAGCCTGAAGCTGCCATCATCATCGGCACTGCTTCCTGGCTTGCAGCTTCCTGCCGCAGCTCATCGATAGGGGTGAAGCGAACCAACCTGATAGCAGGTTGAACGTACATGCCCTTAGCGCCAATATTGACGATATGTAGCTCTATCTCATTCGATGAGGGATCGTATCTAACCTCATTGAATTTGAGCTGGTGATTTCTGGCCCGATATTTCAGTATCCCCAGGGTGGTTAACCCAACACCCAACGCCGCGGCCAGGTGTTCTATTTCTATTGCCATTGTCTTCGCATGGCCAACCACCCCAAATGTAAGACATCTATTAATTAGTCGCCAGACATTAAAAGCGTTTTGAAATTTTAAGGTCCAACTATCTTTTCTAGATCATTTGAACTATCTTTACTATATCGACTCGACTATTTTTTCAAGAGATGATAATTTTCCCACAGGCATGATGTGCGCTCCCCCAAGACCGAATGATTTCACCTTGTCCAATGTCTCTATGCATATTTGAATGCCTTCCATCGCCGGGTCCTTTGCATCCACAACCCGCTTGGCCACATTCGGAGGTACATTGATGCCTGGTAAGTTGTTCAAAAAAGTTATCATGCGCTTTGACCTCAAAGGTATCAGACCCATTAATGTTTTATCCCTTATGTCCTGGCCTCTTTTTTCGACCTCAGATATGAAATCCTCCATCTGGACAAAATCAAATACCGCCTGAGACTGAAAGAAACTAGCGCCAGCTTTGAGCTTTCGTTCCACCTTAAGGACCTCAGGTCCTGATGGTTCTATGGAAGGGGATATGGCTCCGCCTATGGTAAAATTCGTGGGTCCTGTAAGGTCCCGTCCTGAGATGTCCTTTCCATGATTCATATTTGAGATCGCAGATATCAGGGATGTCGAGTCAAGGTCATATACAGGCATCGTGAATGGGTGATCAGAAGCTCCTCGTGCTGGATGGTCGCCAGTTAACGCAAGGACATTGCGAATCCCAAATGATGCCGCAGAAAGTAGGTCCGATTGAAGGGCGAGACAGTTTCTGTCCCGACATACCATCTGGTATATGGGCTCGATACCCTTTTGTAAAAGCATGATGGATGCTCCAAGGGAGCTCATGTGAAGTCTAGCAGATGGACTGTCTATAACATTAACCGCCTGTATCCGTCCGATAGAACTTATGCGGTCGATATTTTCTAAAAGCGAAGACACATCAGCACCACGTGGTGGCATGAGCTCAGTCGTTAGGACGAAATCCTTGCCGAGGCTTTCAGACAGCATCTTCATTCCCGTATTGAAGCCTCACCTTCACGAAATCCTCCAGATTCCCTTGTGCCTTAAGACGAGAATATGCCTTGTACCAGACGCATTCACCCTCGACCTCACATAATCCCCTATCCATCCCTCCGCAGGGCCCATTGTACATCTTCTTGGGGCATTCTGCTGCAACCTGCAGGTCAGCCACCAGAAGTTTCGAGGTCATCGACTATTTCTTAAGCGGGTGATGATATAAATACTTTGTGAGAATTCTGGTGACACTTGGGCCCACAAGGGAGTATATCGACGATATACGCTTTATCACAAATCCATCATCAGGGAAGATGGGTGCCGCAATCGCAAATGCGGCAGTGTCCAGGGAATGGGATGTCGTCGTCGTGGCAGGCCCTTGCGATGAAAAGCTAGACTCCAAGATCAGAAGGATCGATGTCGTCTCAGCTGACCAGATGACAGATGAGACCCTGCGGATCCTAGATGGAAGTTTTGACGCTCTCATATGCGTTGCAGCCATCGCAGACTATACACCAGAAAGAAGGGTGGAGGGTAAGATACGCTCAAAAGGAAGTTTGAGCTTAGAACTTAAGCCAACAAGAAAACTCATAGAGGAGGCAAGAAAAGCACTTTCCAAATTGAAGATAATCGCCTTCAAGGCAGAGTCGCAAGGAGGGTTTGATGCCATGGAAGAGGCGGCAAGGAAAGTCCTTGATATCGCAGACCTTGTCGTGCTCAATGATGTAAGTCAGGGAGTATTCGGTGCAGACAGTTCAAAGGCATGGCTTGTAGGGGATACCACCGAAGATATGGGAGTGTTGAACAAGATCGAACTCGCAGAAAAGATCCTGGACAAGGTGGATATCGCTTAGTGAACCTCTTCTGTCCCAGTTTCCTCTTTTTCCCGCTGGAGCCTAGCCTTTTTGATTATTTTGGAGACTCCAAACCTCTTCTCATTTAGGTGGGCGAGTATCAGAAAGCCTATGCCAAAGATCAGGTCGATTATCCTCTGCCTTGACCCGAACAAGCCCTCGGTTATGTTGATCATGTCTACCACTATCATAAGCCCCACCACCATCAGGGTGATACCTGCATAGAATCTTCCGACTATATGGACAGTCTTATTGGGATAGTAAACTAGCTCGGTAGTCGCTGCAAGCAGTATCGTTGATATGACCAGCAAGTTGAATGAAAAAGACGATAAGAAAAATATCCCCATGAAATGGAGGACCAACATGCCGATGGTATATATCATCCCCAAACCGACCATCATGAATGCCAGGCTCTTTTCCATAGAATGGATATTCTTTTGGATCCATTGGCCAAAGGATATTATCTGCTTAGTGCTCCGCATATGCTTTTGGTACCGCGAGTACATCACAAGCGATACTGATAGAGCAACAGAGCCTCCAACGAAGCTTCCTCCCTGAACATTTGGATTCTCCAGGAACAACTTAATAAGATAAATAGAAAGGATAGCAGAGAATATAATGATTATCTCAACGCCATTGTCCTCAAACGACTTCTTTAGGGCAGCCATCTGGGCTTTTGTATCAGACTTTGCCTTTTTCGGAGCGACTTTTGCCTCCTCCCTCCGTTCCTTTGCTATCCAGTCCTTTTCAATTATCTTGAGGATCTTAAAACCAGCTTTGGTAAGGGTCAATTCAGCTTCATCCCCATCGTCGACTGGATACTCTATGAGGCCCTCATTCAAAAGCTCCCGGCACCAGATGTGGATCTGCTCGGTCCCAACAAGAAGCCTGCGATCGGCCTCCTTCACCGTGATGCCAGTAAATTCAAATATGATGGCTAGAAGATGTCTTTTACTGAACTTACCGTCCAGAACCACCTCGAACTCTCTTTCCACCATCTTGTCATATATTGATATAAGGGCCTTATATCTTCGATCTATGATAGAATCTGTTTTTTAGCGATCTTATTGGGTAAGTATTCCTCAGCGACGAATTCCAGGCTCTTAGAAGCCAGGGCCTGCTGTTCTATCCTCACTCCCTTGCTTTCCATGAGCTTGAGCTCGTGCCTCCACTCTTTTGTCTGGAACCAAGGATATTGCAGAAGCTCGCTTATCCTCTTCTTGTCAACATCCTTGAGCTTTTCAGTGACTTTCTCAAGACCATATGTCTCCACATCGGTCATGGTCATACCAACGAATGTCGCCTTGGGAGTCCCAAGTCTCTCTGACTCGTGTGCAAGTGCCATAGAGCCCGCCTTAAGGACGGAATAGATGTAATATCCCCAAGGATCGCCATCAGTGAACATGATTATCGGTAACTTCTGCTCTAAGGAAAGTCTGTTAACAAGCCTTCTGCAACCCCTAGCTGCCTGTCCCTTAGTAGAGATCATTATGCAGTTATTGTTCTGAGGATACTTTTCCTCAACAAGCCGGTCGAACATTGCCCCGGTCTCTATGACAAGGCAATAGTCGGCCTTGATATTCTTGAACTTGTAATGCTCGACTATCGAGGGAATGGAAAGCCCTGACCTGCCGAGTTTTGAGCAGTCGATAACGTCCCCTGAGTCTTCGATGACAATATTTCCTATCAGGGTCCCTTTGTCGTCTGCCTTAAGATGCAACTCTTCCCGTAATACTGAGAGCATCGTCTCAAGGTCGACGATGAGCTGATTGGACTCATCCTGATCATCAAATGTGTTCTCCTTGGAGTTGGGGATGGTGTGCTTGAGCTGGTAATACAATTCCCTTATGCTCGCTGTTTTTTCCTTGCCCACTAGCTCCTCGCATTTTTGAGCTATCATCAGTGTCTGCATGAACTTTTTTGAGTGTGCGATGTTCATGAAGTTCCGTGTGGATGTCTTGTCTCCCATCCTTAGAAGATTGGCCTTCCTATCGAAGGTGATGTTGTTAAGTCCCCTTTGGGGCACGTTGACCTTCGGGACCTTCTTCTTTTCTATCATATTGGCGATCTTGGTCCCAAGATCAGCAAGCCTCTTTGCTACGTCTTTATTGGTCATCTTATGTGCCCTCCTCAACAGCAATATCTTCCTGCTCAACAAAAATATCTTCCTGCTCAACAACAATATCTTCCTGCTCAACAACAATATCTTCCAGCCTCAGTTTTGCCAATATCAGCTTCTGAAGTGAATCTATGAGCATTTTCTCATCTTTTCCAGAGAGCTTGGCGACAGCTATCGCAAGCTCTGATGAGTATTTCATAAGGGTATTCTTGCGCTCTTCTCTTTCGAGGAGCCTGCGCTTTCGTGAGTGGAACCTTTGGAATTTCCGCCCCATCTCCATGAGCGCCATCCGCAACTCCTTTTGAACAGCCTCATCATTAGATACGGATTGCTTGCCCGCAGACGTGTAGGGTACGTGCGTTGAGACCAGGTTTATAACAATAGTTATTGGACTGTTGTCAAAATCCCTCATCCCATATCTTTTCCACTCAATGGAACTCACAGCTTGTGACAATGCACATCCGCCATAATCGAAAAGAAGCGGTGTCTTGTTGGCAAAGCGCATGACCTCGACCTTGACACCCTCTCCAGAGGTCCTTCTTCCGGCATTGCCGCCAAAAGCGATCGCTGCCTCCACTTGAAAGGGAACGCCACCACCGTAAACAGTTGGCTTCCTCTCGATGATGGTCTGGAACTCTGGCTTCAATATCTTGATTATCGTATTCTCTATCTGTTTCGCCCCGATCGGGGTTAGGCCCTCAACAGGCGGTGCCATGAAGTCCACTGTCTCAAATGCAGCGGTTATCTCCTCGGCTTCTGCCCATGTGAGCTTTCGCGGGTTCTTTTTCAGATCGAAATTGACATGTGATTGTATCTCTGAGGTCTTGGCTTTTGATATCCTAGAAAAGTCAGTCTCCAGAAAGCCTGAGACCCTCCTTGCAGATGTCCTTTTTGACATGTTCAAAAGCTCGTCTGTATCCATTCCCTTGGGATGTGGATTCATCTCAGTGGGCCTTTTTGGAACCTCCTTTGAGGTCCGATTAAATACGCTCTTGCGCCCCTCAGGATCCAAAAATGATATGGTCAGGTGAGGGTTCGCTATCGCTGAACGCCTGATATACTCATACGGGCTTCTCTCGCCGAGATTGAATAGAACTCCCTTGAGCTCGCCTTCTATCTCTGTCCCCCGCCAATTCTGGGTCAGGATTTTGGTCTCGATTATTTCAGCCTCGTTCTTTGTGACATCCACCATCAGCTTGATGTTCACGACCTTGCCATCCCCTGTACCTGTCATTATCCTTACAGGCCTTCCGGTCGTCATCTGGGAAAAAAGCGTGACACCTGCCACGCCGATGCCCTGCTGGCCGCGTAACTGGACATTCCTGTGGAACTTAGTGCCTGCGAGCATCTTGCCAAAGACAGAAGAAATGTGTTTTTGAGGGATACCAGGGCCATTGTCTCGAATTGTGTAACTATAATGCTCTGTTCCCAATTGCTTCAATTTGAGCTCAAGTTCTGGAAGAATCCCTGCTTCCTCACATGCGTCCAATGCATTTGTAACAAGCTCGTGCACTACAGTAGTGAGAGACCTCAGCTTGCCTGAATACCCCAGATGAGCCTTGTTTTTTCTGAAGAACTCAGTAATTGAAACCTCCTTGAATTCCTTGAAAAGGTCATCTGCAGACCTTTCATCATCCATTTCTTTCTTGGCGGCCATGTAAATCACGCATTATCTAGAAAATGTAAAAATTACTCTAATTTAATGGTAGTCGACCCATAAAAAGGATATAGGTCAAATGGGCCTAAGCCCTAATGGCATTTTTCTCCAAGAATCGATATACAGTCGCATGTCGTGCACCAGTGATAAGCATCTGGATTGCTTCACGAGCTATGCTAACCGAATCAAATGGACCTATAAGAGATACTGTCTTGCCAAAGACACTCATCATCGCACCGGTGTTCCGCTCAAGGAACCTTCTCGTCTTGCCATTCTCACCAATTATCCTACCCCTTAATCGTATCTGGGACTTTTGTGTCGAAACGTGATCAGACAGGTCTATCATCTCGAATACATTTCCCTCTTGAGTGAGAAAAAGTGCTTTTTCAGGGTTGAATCCCCGGCCTATTGCATGGACGACATCCTTTGCGACCCATTCATCCATAGCTTCTCCTTCGACTGAGACCTCCCCATCAGAAATTGAGAGCTTGCAGTGAGTTCTCTCCTCGATCTTTGCCTTCGTACTGCCTTTTGTCCCAATAAGGACACTTACCCTTTCCTCTGGAATACGAATGGTCTGCATTGAGAATAGATACCCCGTTATGGGTTATATATCGCTTTGGCCATTGTTATCTATGGCTTTAGCCCGTTTTTACGACATCATCGGGGGGCAGATAAAGTGTCACTTATGCGCCCATGAATGTATCGTTGCAGATGGTAACTTTGGCCTATGCGGTGTCAGATACGCTAAGGAGGGTAGGCTACACACTTCGGTCTATGGCAGGCCATGCACGACCCATGTAGACCCTATCGAGAAAAAGCCGTTATTTCACTTTTTACCGGGGTCCAAAGCCTATTCCATTGCCACAGTAGGATGCAATCTCAGATGTGGCCATTGCCAGAATCACAGCATCAGCCAAGTAAGGGGCGAGACCGTTGCAGCTGGCTTTGACATGTCAGCTGAGGAGGTCGTAGAAGATGCCATTGCCGCAGGATGTGCCTCTATCGCATATACATACACAGAGCCCACTATCTTCCTTGAATATGCCTTGGATATATGCAAATTGGCCGCAGAAAGGGGTTTGAGAAATGTTTTCGTATCCAATGGATTCATGACGAAAACATCTTTGGATGCTGTCGCACCATATCTTAGCGCTGATAATGTGGACCTAAAGAGCTTTTCAGATGATTTTTACAGCCAATACTGCGGAGCCAGGTTAGAACCGGTGCTGAAGACTCTTGAAGGCCTCATCGACAAGGGAATTTGGGTGGAAGTGACAACTCTTGTTATTCCCACCCTCAATGACTCAGAAAAAGAACTTTCAGAGATCGCATCATATATCTGCGAGAACCTGGGAGCAGGAATCCCATGGCATATCTCACGGTTCCATCCAGATCACAAGCTAGTGGAGCTGCCCCCGACTGATCCTCTTTTCCTAAAAAAGGCTGTAAAGATAGGGTTGGATGCGGGCCTCAAGCATGTATATACAGGCAATGTCCCACATCAAGAATATGAGAACACCAGATGCACAAGGTGCAAAAAGACAGTCATAGAAAGGCAGGGTTATGAGATAGTAAAAAACAATGTAACACAGGGCATATGTAAGAACTGTGGAGAGAAGATCGAGGGGGTATGGGAGTGAACTTAAATGACATGATCGAACGGATCACACCATCTGCAGATGAGAGGGTCAGGGAGGGAATAGTCATCGAGTCTGTTATGAAAAGACTTGAAATGGAGGATGCAGACCCCATCATCGTAGGCTCCCTTGCAAAGGACACAGACCTTTCAGGCACTAAGGACATCGATATATTCATCCAATTTTCAAAGGATACATCAAGAGCAAAACTGGAAAGAGAAGGACTTAGGATAGGGAAGAAGCTATTTTCAAGTTTCAATGCCATATATGAGATAGACTATGCAGAACACCCATATGTGAAAGGTGTCATTGATGGATTCACCATAGAGATAGTGCCATGTTACAAGACATCTAAATCCATGTCTTCAGTTGACAGGACCCCACATCATACAGAATATGTCACAAAGAGGATGGAAACGATGAGGATAAATCCTCAGATAAGATTGTTGAAGCAATTTATGAGGGGGGCTGGAGTATACGGGGCCGAGGCCAAAGTAGAAGGTTTCTCAGGATATCTAGTCGAGCTTCTCACCATCCACTCTGGATCATTTGAAAGGTCTCTTGAAACTGCTGCCGCCTGGAACGATATGCCGATCATTGACCTGGAAGAATATTGGGATAGCAAAAAAGCCCTTAGCAAGGTGTTCCCTGAAGCGAACATAATTGTCATTGACCCTGTCGACAAGGGACGCAATGTAGCGGCAGCTGTCTCAAAAAGAGCATTGGTAAGGTTCAAGATCCAGGCAAGACAGTATCTTGAATGTCCTTCAGAGACATTCTTCTTTCCAAAGCCAAAACCCATAAGATCAAAAAGCGAACTTGAGGCAGAAATCGATCGTCGAGGCACACTCGCCTGCACGATAATGTTCAAGCATGGAAAAAAGAATGCGAACATCCTGTACGCCCAAATTAGAAAGACATCCAAGCATATTGTCACAAGGCTTGAAGAAATGGAGTTCAAGGTATTTCGAGATGATATTTGGACCAATGAAAATGATGTCTCAGCCGTCCTTTTAGAGCTTAGCACATGGGAACTTCCTAAGCTCGTCCACCATACCGGCCCACCGCTTGCAATGGACAGTGAGCACCATAAGAGGTTCCTTGACAAGTATATTGAAAGCAAAGCATATGTAAAAGATGGTCGATGGGTCGTAGACATTGAAAGGAAGCATACTGAAGTCCGTTCTGCGATGGAAGAGATCACAGGGGAGAGAAAAGGATTTGGTAAGGTCTTCAGGAAAGTTGATGACATCAGGATCCTATGGGGCAAGGATATCTTCAAAGAAAATGTGGAGGGATGGATATTGTTTCTAAACGACTATCTGGACTGAAGGCATTTATTTGCTGTGTCATCCTGCTTTTAGTGGGTTGCCAGGCAAATGCAAACTTCATCATAGATGTCACATCCAGCTCAGATATCGTCATTGATGGCATGGACGGTCAGATAAAGTATGAACTCATCAATAGGGGTGATGAGATTGGAGATTCCGGGATTATTGGACTGAACGTGCCTCCAGGATTCACGACAAACCAGGTGGATCTTGGAACCCTAATACCAAATAGAACATTGAGTGGCGTGATACCATTTGAGTTCCCCGAAGACGCACCGAACGGTTCATATCCTGCGATTATCAACCTAGTATTCACTGATGGAAACCAATATCCCATCACCATGATCTTCCCACAGATAATATCCAAGGGAATGAGAGTCTCATCCAAGGGACTCGCCAAGGCTTCGGACTTCAATCTAATAGGCAACGATCAGGGGATACTAGAGGTCGAGGTAATGAACAGGGATTCAGTCGCTCACAATATCCTTGTAGTCTGTCACGCACCCCACAGCCTGAAGGTGAAAGAAGCGGCAAAGGCTCTTATGATAGGCCCACGGGAAAGTGTCAAACATTCATTCATACTATCCTCGTTCGGGGCCCTTCCAGACTCTGATATCCTGATCCTCATATCAACTACTTACCAGGATGATAAGGGCATGCATTCCACCATCACAAAAACCCATGCGAAGATACTAAGACCTGACGAGGCCAACTTCTCTGAAAACCCCTTAAAAGTCACCAGCGAGCAAGTGATTTATCTTTCTGCCTCGTTAATGATATTATTTCTTTTCTTTCGTATTTATTGGAAGTGGAATCGAGAATAAACATAGGGGGTAGGAGGGAGGATATCCTAATAGATATCCTGATCCTTTCAGGTATCGTTCTTTTCATCCTACAATATTTCAATGTTAGGCTGATAACACTTGACACCACCATAACAGGTGGGGACCTTTCCTCATTTCCATACTTCACAAAGTATTATGGACAGGTGCTTGCATCAGGAAGACTTGGGGGATGGGCACCAGGATGGTTTGCAGGATTCCCCATACTTCAGTTCTATTTCCCACTCCTTTTCATATTCATCCTCGGCCTTGCAGCCATCATGCCATTCAACATCGCCTTCAAGGTGATCCTCACCCTCACTGTGGTGGGCCTTCCGGCTGCAGCTTATGTGAGCTTCAGACTAATAGGATTCAAATTCCCAACGCCTGCTCTGGCAGCAGTCCTCACGCTCCCCCTGCTATTCAATGAGAACTACAAGATCCTGGGGGGCAATATATCCTCGGTCTTGACAGGCATCTTCGCCTATGGCTTTGGGATCATATGGCTTTTGGTATATATGGGAAGCTATCCAACAGGAATGAAAAAGGAGAAGGGATGGCTCTCAAACTCAGTCCTAATCGCATTTTGCGTGCTCTCAAGTTCATTTACTGCCTTATTTTCTGCGATGCTGACACTCCTTTATATCCCATCAGGGGATAGTAAAAGACTCGCCAAAAACATCGTCTATGCCGTGAAAGTTGGTACATTGGGATTTTTTCTCACCGCATGGTGGAGTCTGCCTCTGGTTTTTAAAAAGCAATGGGCAGCTGTATCTTCACTTGCAAGGCATGACACCGCCGATTTCATACTCGATTACATACCATGGGGATTTGCACCGATCTACGCCCTTGGGCTGATCGGCATCATAAAGGCCGTAAAGGACAGGGACAGTAGGATGGCATATATCGGCATACCACTCGTCCTTTCGTGCCTCCTTTTCGTATTCTTGCCACAAACTCCAGTGATAAGCGATTACACCTACAATGGCAGATACATCTCCATGATGTATCTAACATCTTTGACCCTTTGCGCATACGGAATAGCAGTCATTTCCCGGAGGTTTTCGATAAGCTATTTCGCCCCGTTCATAGCCCTGATCATAATAGCTTATGTCATCAGTGGCAACGTGTCATTCACCCAAGCTTGGATAAAGGGCAATCTTGAGGGATATGAAAATAAACCAGGATGGACGGCATACATGCAGGCAATGGACACACTTTCGGCGCAACCAGGCAATGCCAGGGTCATGTATGAACACTCCCCAAGGCATGCCACAATAGCCGGATCTTCGAGGGCATTTGAATCGGTCCCCTATTTCAGTTCCAAACCAGGGCTTGAAGGGACCGTGTTTGAATCATCCGTGTCATCTGTGTTTGTGGTCACAGTACTTCAGGCAGAGATATCTCTACAACCCAGCTGCCCTCTCAGGGGATATCGATGCCCACCCATGAACTTCACAAATGCCGCATTCCACTCAAAAGCCTTCAATGTGAAACATCTCATCCTGACAAGCGATAAGGCAAAGAAGATGGCTGAAGATTCAGGGATGTATCGGCTGGTCAGGAGCGTGCCCATCTTCGGCCTTGGGTCAATCGGGATCTATGAGGTCCTAAGCCATGGAGGGAACTATGTTGAGGTCCCTGAAAACGAACCGGTCATTGTGGTGACAGATGACTGGCATTCCGTGTCCCTAAAATGGTTTAAGAATACCAGCCTTCTAAACACTCCGCTAATTCTCACAAAGGACGAAAGTCTGGCAGCAGAACTAAACCTTGAACAAGTACCCCAAAGCCTTGAGAACCTACCTCACAAGCCACTCCCAACTAATTGCATCATAGATGAAACAGTTGAGGATGAGCGCATAAAGTTCACGACAAACTGCATAGGGGTGCCACATATCATAAAGAATTCCTACTTCCCCAACTGGGAGGCATACGGTGCGAAAGGTCCGTATCTCGTCTCTCCAGCTATGATGATGGTCATACCCACAGGACAAGAGGTCACACTGGAGTACAGGATGGATGCACTGGACTATTCAGGCTTGTTTTTAACAGTACTCGGGCTTGGCATATTCGCGATCTCAGTCTCAGGTTCCATACGGGCCTTCAGACCATATCAAAGAAGGTTCCTGAATTCCCTCCCAGAGTGGATAGCATCAGACAATATGATGGTCATGGGTTTGACCTCTGTTCTTGAGGCTATAGCTTTCAAAGTCACAAAGATCAAGATATTCATGCTCAGAGTATCAGACCTTCCTATAAAACATAGGGCCATATTATTTCTCCTTGTCGTCATTATCATCGGGTCGGTGTATTATATCCAAAATAGATCAGAATGCCAGACGATTTGCTCAGAAAGCTATGCGATGGATGGAAGTGTCTCATTGGGGGGCAGGCTCGTAGACATATATGACATGGGAAATGCAAACAAGTTCCAAAACATCGCACACGAGCTCATTTGCGATTCAGGATGCGATGAATCCAGACCAGACCTTATTTTCACAGGATGGGCAAAAGACCTTAGATTCAAGATGGACTTTGACCAGACCGCAGACAATGAGCTCGTGTTCAGACTCAATGACAATCACGATTGCAGGAGCATGGGAGTATATGTCAATGGTCAATGGATAGGTTATATATCAAACAATGGTGAGCCAAGGGGGTTGTACAGTACCTGGAAGGACTTCAGATTAAGGGTACCCAAGTCCGCCCTGATAGGAAACAGAGGAATCGTAAGGATCGTCAAAGGCGAGGATCCATGCACAGGATGGGATATTGACTGGGTGGAATCAAGAGTGACCAAATGCCAGTGCCATTAACTTAAACATACCGATGCACAGTCCGCACATCGGAGACATCCCATCCGGCACACGTATTCCCCTTGTGTGTGAGCATAACGGTTATCTTCCCATCACTTGAGTGACTTTTTTGCACAGGCAAGGAATATGAGAACCAACCTGGCCTCTTGCCTGCACCCTTAAGATATCCCACATGGTCTCCATCGATGTATATCTCCATCAGCCTGCAATTGTAATTATCCCAGACATCAAAGATAATGGAATTATCAGTTTTATCATCGGTCTCAAGGGTAAATGAGATATTGCCATGGACCACGAGGATAAGGTCTTCCCGGGAGTCATCACACATCGTATGACAGTCGACTGAATGTGAGGCATATGTGTCAACATGCATAGAACCAAGATCTAGATGGTCGATAGGCGGCGGGACTTCATATATCCACCAGGTATGGGCGACCTTCTCAGTTACTGGATAGTTGCGAGTCAACCATGTGTGACAGTCGAGCATGTCCATGTAAAACAAGTCATTTGCATAGTTCACACCTAAGGCCATCGTTCCCTCAGCAAAAAGACAATATGGGTCCACAACTACATTACGGTCCTTTTTATATTCTTGAATAAAGAACTTGTTCTGGCCCCAGTCCAGGTTTGAATCTAAAAGGTACTTATGACCATTGTCTGGGCCTCCAGCTATTGAATTGAAGTATTCAAGGTGATGGGGCCAGGAAAGGAGGGTCGAAGACATGTACAGGATACAAAGCGCAAGGAATACTGCAGACAATTTCCGCGATCCCCCCTTGAGGGATTCTACGACACGCCCACAATAAGCGAAAATAAATGGATATGCAGGGAGCATGTATTTGATGCCATAATTCATCCTGTTGAGAATGCTCATCCAGACAACGACCACAACAAGGGGGATGAACATGAGCAAATCCTTTCTCTCCTTCCTTGACCCTGTAAGCCCCCATAGAAGGGCCCAAATGAAGATAATCTGAAGAGGTATAGGTGTTTTCACAAGCCATGCAACCAAAAAATAATTCCACCAGCCACCACGAGATTTCAAACCCATGAAATAATGAGACATCCCACGTTCCATGTTCATCTTGGCGAAATCGATACCCACCACATAATAGGCAGGAAGAGGAAGGGGCACCCAGTTGATAAGATCGTTTTGAGCAAATGATTGGACAAATGAACTCTTGAAACCATATTTCACATAAACTCCATGATTCAAAGGCCACATGCTCCCGTGGAACAAATATCCCACATTCAAGACAAGAAGTGATATGGCAAATATCAATCCGATGGCCATGGCAGATCTCAAGGCAAAAAGCCATTTTTCAGAATTGGGGGCCTTAAGGACAAGAGGATATTTTATCGCGCAGAACAGGATGATGAGGATCGGGTATAAAAGGACCAAGTTGAATTTGACAAGTTGTGCAAGACCCAGTACAACACCTACCTTCACCTGATTTTGTGGAGACGGTTTCCGCAAGTACTCCTCAAATAGAAAGATGACCGCTAAAAAGAAGAATGCGGACCCATAGTCCACCGTGAAAAGAGATGCATGTGCAAGGACTGTAGGTGAAAAGCAATATAGAAAGAGAGAGATGAAACCTGCTTCCACACCATATATCCGCTTGGTGAAGGCAAATAAGAGGGCTCCACCGGCACAACCCAAGACCAGGATGAACATCCGGGCCCAAAAGAGAGCATTATTGGAGAACTCCCGCTCATTATCATAGTTAACATCAACCATAAGGGACGGATCTGCAAGCAATGCTATGCTGGAGCCTATGACCTTCAGAAGAGGAGGATTGTCAATGTAGGCCCCCACGAACCTTCCCTTGACCAGATAGTTCCTACCAGAGAGTAACATCTTGCTATGCTCATCATAGGTGACGGATTTTGTTAGGTTGCTTGTGGCTCCCTGAAGAAGAAATATCAGGATTAGGAGAGCAACTGTCGCCTTCTCATGAGCACAAAGGAAGGATAATACCTTGAGGGCGGGAGACTTCTTCACACCCTGTTTTGGACCAGAACGAACCTTTCCCCTTGCTTTTTTACCCCTTTTTGATCCTGCTTTCATCTCGATCTGGATATCATATTCCTATATATTCCAACAACCGCATAGATATATTTCATGATGTCCCTGGTTGACTTGATACGAAATATCTCACCAAGGATAAATGAAGGCCTCAGATAGAACCTCAGGACCGCCATGTTCTTCAGATGTGAGATCTCCTTTTGGCTCATCTGGTCGTTTTCTATCAGGGCATGTGCTGAGGACTGATCCATGGTATATATGCCTTCCTTGATCCTTCCATCCTTGAGGGAACGTCTGCGAAGCTCTGTTCCCATCCTAGGAACCGCGATATTAAAGGATGCATAATCACATCCGCAATCAATTGAGAACCTTATGGTCTGCTCAATCGACTCTCTAGTTTCTCCAGGAAGCCCGATTATAAATGTTCCAACCGTCCGTATCCCGTTAGCTTTACACATCTCAAAACAACGATCCACATTTTCAGGAGTAATATTTTTATTGAAATCATCCAGCATTTTCTGGCTTGCAGATTCAACACCAAACATTATCGTATGGCAACCTGCATCCTTCATCCTCTTGAGGACGTCCTCTGTGACGACATCCACACGAGAGAAGCAACACCAACCAAATCCTAGACCCTCAGCCACCATGGCCTCTAAAAGCCTAAGTGTCCTATCCTTATTGGCCCCGAATGTCTGGTCATCGAAATAGATTTCTGAGATGCCCATGGATTTAACATATCGAAGTTCTTCCATAACCCTCTCAACAGACCGCGTCTTAAAGCCGATCTGGGACATTATGCAAAAACCACACTTGAAAGGACATCCAAAGTCTGTAAGTATCGTCACAAACCGCGCCGAGTTGACAAAGGGGTAATTATAAAGTTGCAGAGGAAACAACTCGTGCCTTGGCCTTGGGATGTCAAATTCGTCCCCCTTGCCTCGGACCAGTTCGCCCTTGACGATCTTTCCGTTCGATCTGGCCAGGATGTTCCTAGCAGGTACCTTGCCGTCCAGGTAAGCGAGTATGGAATCGTCTGTGAAGTCCAAAAGGACAGCATCTATGAACTCGTTCTCCACCATAATGCTGTCCCCTTCCATGAATATGTCTCCAGAACCTATCATGAGGGCGCCGGTACTCTCTTTGAGCCGTTTGATGAACGGGAAGTCTATATGATAGGATACAGACCCTGTGATGAACACGACAGCGTCTGGAGAGAACCCCTGGACGCGCTTAATGCATTCTTCATCATCCAAGTTTTCAGCTATTGCATCGATGACCAGTATCTTGTGCCTTTGGCTGAGTATCCCAGACAAGATGAGCAAGTCCGGCGGCTCATATAGATAGTTCGCCTTGGAGACCTTACTACAGTAATAATCACGGAGATACTTCTTGTCACCAGGAAGGTTGAGTAGGAGGACCTTCTTGTACATTTTTAGGACATATAACCAAGATCCCTTAAAGCCTTTTCAATGGCATCTATCTCCTTTTTCTCTGCTGAATAATCCTGATTCTTCTCTTTCTTATCCTCGATTATCTTGCGGGTTTCGGCATTTACATCATAGCCTTGTGAATATGGGCGAGCATCCTTGTCCCATATCATTAGCTTTGATAAGAGATATGCTTTTTTCTTTATGATTTCAGGGTCATCTGAGTCGATGAGGTTTTTCTCTTCATATGGGTCTTGATCAAGATTAAAGAGCTCATCTGTGCCATTTTTCTTTTTGGAAATCTCATTGTTGAAAATATACTTCCATCCAAAACCACTTATGGACAAACGAGTATGCCGGTTGGGGGAGTACAGTTCTTTCCCAGTCACCCTAGTCTCGCCAAAGATGAACTTTTCGGGTAAGCGTTCGTCCCTGAATACAGGGACCAGAGACCTCCCTTGCATCTTGTTTGTTGTATTTATCCCTAGGATATCGATCAATGTAGGCATCAGATCGATCGTCTCGACATTGTCGTCTATCCTTTGGATCCGTTCTGAGAATTTCGGAATAGATATCATTAAGGGAACCATCATCTGTTCTCTGTAGATATATTCTGAATGTTCAAGATAATTGTGGTTGCCCAACCCCTCGCCATGGTCTCCAACGATGACAACGATTGTCTCGTTCATTTTGCCAGATTCCTCGATTAGATCGAGGATACGTCCCACATAATGGTCCATGTAAGCGATCTCTCCATCATATCCAGCGAGGTCCCAGGCATCAGATGAGTCGGTCGTGGTAACAAGCCTTGAGGGAAACATGTCTGAGTACTCTTTTGGAGCATTATAGTCGCGATGTGGGTCATAGAAGTGTACCCAGGCAAAAAATGCATCATCTGATTTATTCTCCCACCATTGCTGAAAGTCCTCAAAGACATAGTCCGCATCCCGTCTAAATCCGTAGTCTGGATCATTGTATTTCTTGGAAAAGTAATCATAGCCCTGGTCAAAGTTACGGTTATGGTCGACCACAAAGCATGCAGGGAATCCAGCCGTCAGATAGCCCTTCTCTTTGAGTATCTCTGAGATAAAGACAAGAGATTCATTCATAATCCAATTATTATTCAGACCCCCGTGAGTCTTTGGATAAAGGCCTGTGAAGATGGATGCGTGAGATGAGCTTGTATGGGATATCACAGTGAAAGCATTGTCAAATACAAATGATTTTTTTGCGAATTCATCCATCTCAGGTGACGTTGGATAATCGTATCCATATACGCCCAGATGGTCGGGTCTTGTCGTATCCAGGGTTATGATAAGCACATTACATCCCGGACATAGAGGTTTTGATATCTCTTCATTTTGTGGTTGACCGCCACCGATGCATCCAGAAATCAAGATGATCGAGAAAAGAATTAACAACTTCCTGAACATGATAATAATAATAATAGTGAAAACTATATATAAAGAAGATTTTGAGAAAAATAAGATTCAGCCAATAGGTGGAAGGCCACCTATTGGCAATATTTAGACTAGTTGTCTTTCCTCGCCTGCTTTACTGCACTTGTGCATGCAGAATAATGTGCCTTGTTCCCACTTACGAGGTCGCAAATCAGCAACTTATTTTTTGAGATTGCTCCAGCGGTGACACATTGAGCAAATCCAGCAAGGTTGGACTTAAGTCCATCACAGCGTGCAACTTTCCCGGTCTTTCCTACCACCCTAGATATGCATGTGGCGTAATTATTTTTATTGTCCTTGAAGATATCGCATTTTATGTACTTTCCATTTGAAGCAGCCACCTCAGATACACAGTTGACATATCCAGGCATATAACTCTTTATGGTTTCGCACAATACGACCTTGCCCCTCTTTGCAGCTATAGTTGACAGGCAGTTTGCATATTGAGCTTTATTTGATTCTAACGGACTGCACCGGTGTATGTTATCGGTACTTAATGCGACCGCTGTGATACATGCTTCATAGTTATCGGGACTGTATTTGATGTCCTCACAGAATATGGCCTTTGATTTGCCATTGACGACAACAGCTGAAATACAATCAGCGAATGATTCAGAGCCTTTTTTAAATTCGCTACACCAGATTATTTTTCCTGTATCAACTAAATAGATGATTCTCCCG
>SDBU01002788.1_pt1 | contig 22750 bp, 27 predicted proteins | sample 2277071 | NCBI WGS metagenome assembly SDBU01 (sample SAMN10397929, study PRJNA504765) | marine sediment metagenome | isolation source: marine sediment core GS08_GC12, 126 cmbsf | place: Arctic Ocean: Gakkel Ridge, Loki's castle | collected 2008 | reverse complement strand
CAGCACAGTTAGCCATCAATGCTTTGTCTGCTGTAGGTGCTGCAACTAACGAGCATGTACTGACCAAAGATACGGGGTCAAGTAATGCAATTTGGAAAGCAGCGGCAGGTGGTGCTCACACACACGATGGGGATACGCTTCAACTCGATGGTGTGAATAGTGATGGGGGGGCGTTTTCTTTTAATACAACGGGTGCAGTGACTTTTAATCAGGACATATCGGCATCAAAAAATTTAATGGTGGCCATAACTTCCTCTGCTGGTGTTGGAGTTATTAAACTTGGTGGAAGTAGTTTTATTCACGCTTATGGCCCAACCGAAGATATTACAGATAGAAATCTCTTTGTTGGGGAACTCGCTGGTAACTTTAGTATAATTAACACTGGGGGTTCTGAAGGTAAATTCAATACTGGCGTAGGATATTTATCTCTTTCAAGTCTAACAAAAGGAGCTTCAAATTCAGCAGTAGGTCGTAATTCTTTGGGGGGGTGTACTGAAGGAACTGGTAATGCAACGATGGGAGATTACGCCGGTGCAGGTATTACGACTGGAGATAAGAATGCTATTTTTGGAGGGGCTTGCGGTGAACAAATAACAACAACAGATTTTAATTGTTGTTTTGGTTATCAAACTGGTGCTAATGGGGCTAATAACTCAAGTTTTGGATATAGAGCCGGTGCTAATTTAGCGGCTACTGCTCTTGGAAATGTTCTTAATGGCTATCTTGCCGGAGATGTTATAACAACTGGAGATTACAACATCATAATTGGATATGATGTTGACCCTACTTCTGGAGCCGCAGCGACTTGGGAATTAAATATTGGTGATACAATCTTTGGAGACTTGTCAACTAAGAAGATTGGTATTAATGATAATAATCCAGGAGAAACTTTAGATGTAGGTGGTAACATAAATGTCACCGGAGTTTATAAAGTAGATGATGTTCAAGTTTTAGATGGAACTACTCTTGGTAGCGGAGTCACTGCTTCTTCTCTGACTTCTGTTGGAACAATAGGAACAGGAACTTGGGAAGGTACTGATATAGGAATCGGCCATGGTGGAACGGGAGCGGGAACAGCACAGGCAGCAATTGACGCTTTGACTGATGTAGCTGGTGCTACTAATGAACACGTTCTCACCAAGGATACAGCAACGGGTAATGCTACATGGAAGGTTGCGGCTGGTGGTGGTGGTAGTGGATACCTTGGATACATTAAATTATCTGATGTTAAAGCTCAAAATACATTTGCGGGGACATTTACTCAAGGGGCTTGGCGAACACGGACTTTGAACACAGAAGATTCTGACACCAATAATGATTGTTCCCTTGCCAGTAATCAAATAACACTTGATGCTGGTACTTATGAGTGTTTAATTAGAGTTCCAGCCCATGATTGCAGTCGCCACCAATCAAGATTATATAATACCACAGGAACAGCGGTTGTTCTAACAGGAACTTCGGGATTTGTCCAAACAAATCAAGATTATAGTGTTATTATTGGGAGATTCACAATCGCCGGTAGCCAAGCATTAGAAGTACAACATTATTGTGAAACAACAAAAGTCGATAGAGGTTTTGGAGTAGAAGCTAATTTTACTTCTGAGGTTTATACGGTAGCAGAATTTTGGAGAGTAAGTTAATATGGAAGATAGAATTTACATACCCTACCCCTTTAGAACTCCAAGGATGGATCAATCCGTTCCTCCAAATCAGGTGAAGCCTGGTTCATTCGGCAGGTTATCTGGGATAGATGGAAGATTTTTTGGGGGACTCCGAAAATTTTACGGTATGAAAGAAGTCCTCGACTTAACCACTGTAGCTGATATGACGACTATCGCAGATGCCTCCGGGCCGGATTTTGTACGCTACGTTACTTTCCAGAAAAGAGGCACATCCACTGTTTATCGAGGCTTCGTGATTAGATGGGATAGTGGAAATGGTACATCTGATGAACAGATTGATTTGATTTATTGGGACGGAAGCTCTTGGACAAAACTTGCTATATGGGCAACAGGAAATACTATCACTTCGAGCCTTGAAATCGACTGTGCTGTTTCGGGAGCATATTTACTTATTGCAGTAGATGGTAAGGCCACAAAAACTGTATATTGGGAGTCGTCTTTAGTGGTCGTGGATTCTGGCCCAGGCAATTTTGCTTCTGAGCTAACGGCCCCAACACTAAATACCTCCGCAGTGGACACAAGTTTTCAGTTGCAGGGAAATGGAACTTATCAGGTCGCTTTTCGTTTCTATGATTCAAACCGGGGGATATATAGTGCTCTTAGTGCTCCATTGGTGGTACACTTAGACCGCCTCAAAACCACCAAAGCAGTTGGTACAATTAGTTTCTCCTCCGCAGGGAGTGGGAGTGGTTTGATGGTGGCAGGAGATGTCTTTACAATCAATAGTCGGGATTATGAATATATTGACTCTGGCTCGGATGTCACCATAGCGGCGGCTGCGGGAGCGACAACCGGAGAACACGCAACAGCTTTAGCAGATGCAATTAACGGAGATAGTTCGGCAACTGTCACGGCATCTGCACAATCGTCAAGTGTATTATTAGAAGCTAAAGTGCGAGGTACTGCTGGGAATGCCTATGACCTTAGTGTAGTGGAAGCCGGGCAATATACCGATGATATTTCTGTTTCAGGCAGTACCTTGGCAGGAGGTGGTGTAGTTACTGCGGAGGCTGAAACCCAGGTAAAAATCACTATAGATTTCCCCGACAGTGGGAGTGGATTTCTACATACCAATAGTGGTGCTGGTTTTGGAGAGTTATTTGATAAAGTCGATATATTCCGCACAATCGACTTAGGTAGTACAAATGCTACACAAGGAGCTATCTTCTATCTTGAACGGACATTGGATATGCCAACTGAAGGGAATTGGGCTGCTTTTACAGCCGAAATAGGAACTCTTGTTGATGAGGCTCTTCCTTTTCAGACTATGTATGATCCTGAAAAGGATATAGTCGTTGCACCTCCGAAGAGTGGGACTATTGGGCGATATAGTAATCTGACTTTTATGGCTCAGGCAAAAAGTGTCGGTGGAGGATATGATACTTTAACCAGTAGCCCCGAGCATATTTCGCCGGAGTATTTTAGCACATATAACAAACGAGTAGGAGACCCTGAGGATGGGAGACCTTTAAGATTTATAGCTGCATCGGATTCATTGTTCCAACTTGGCTATAATGCAATAGTTCATATCTTCAAGTCGGGAAAACTCAAACCATTACAGTTTTCAAGACTACACAAGAAGAGGGGAATTGTCGGGAAAGAAGTTGCTCATACTTCTGGAAATAGTATATTTATGATTACAGGTCTTGGACTGTCTATCCTTAACGCCGCAGATGGGAGTATGGCCAGTATAACAGCAGCCGACCGAGTTATGTTTGATGATTGGAAATCAGATTTATCGGCGGTTAAGAGTTGTTATGATTCCTTAATGAACGCATCTTTCTTTTTGAATCCAACTCGAAGAGAAATGGTAGTTTTGTGGCACTCAACTCAGATATGTACGATGCTCGATGGCACTAATTTTGTGGCTGCGACCTCTGGGCCGGATATTACTACCGGCAAAAACGACCGAGCTTTCTTTGTCACGGCAACCGGGCTTATAGTTAGCCCAGACAATCTTGAGACCGGGAGTGGAACCATGTGGGATTTAAGCGACACCCTTAATGGTACTGCAACTGCTACATCCGCTACAACCCTTACAGACGATAATGCCACCTTGAATACGGCTATGGAGGGGGCAAGGCTGTATATGACGAGTGGGGCTAATGCCGGAGACTCTCGGGAGATAGCAACTGCAAGTGGTGGGGTATTCACATTTAGTAGTGACTTCGACAATGATATTGCCACTGGGGACACCTATGCAGTTAGTCCTGTGCCATTTTCACTGCGAGCCTGGGCTTTACAGCACGAGGAACTGTCGAGATTCAATAGGTGGATAACGTCTGGGGTGGCTCTGAAGGTGCGGAAACTGTCGGGATTTGATGACATCTCGAATAACAAATGGCGGGTGGGGGCTTATAGGAATGGCGGAACCTCGATTGAGAGCACCGTAGCCTATCCACCAGTCAATTCTAACCCCGCTGACTCTGCGGAGGGCTTGAATTTAGAGGGTATTGATTTGGAGCCATATATTGAACAGATAGCTTCTGGGGTGCAGTTTGAGTTGACGGATGCTGAAATTACGGTATCTTATACAGATAGCAGAAATGTGAGTGCTTCTTGACAATTTTAGGATTTATGATATAATAATATAGTAAGGAAATCTGTTTGTGTTAGTGAGGAAAACGACAATGAAAGAATCAACCTTATTTGGGGAGCCTAAGTGGGATGTGGAAGAGGCTGCTCGGACTCTAAGCAAAGCTCGTGAATTAGAGAAGTCGAAACCCAAGCTCTATGCTGCAGCATTGAAGCAATTACGTCGTGAACAGAACGCCATCGGGGATGTTCTTCGTGCGGCAAAACGGTCTAAAAAGGTGTAATAATGGCAAATGATGTATTGAATCCTGTGACGGGGTTTACTCCAGAGTCGTATCAACAGACAATACAGAAAACGGCGGCTGCTACCCGGGATGTCGGAGATGTGACTACTCCCGCTGGAGCAAAGACCGCTGTTGGGGAACTAAAAGGAGCTTATAAAGGAATAGGTGAAACTGCTGTATCTCAGTATGGTGAGCAGGCCAAGGTTAAAACAAAAGAGGCGGAGAAGGCTGCAACTGCTCTTGAAATGCAAGGTGGAGCTACAATAGAGTATTTGCAGAGATTAGACAAGATACGAGAGGGAGTGACTTCCCGGGCGGATGCGGCTCGTGATGCTTGGTCGGCGGCTCCAGAAAAAGCCGATGACTATGTTCAGGCATCAAGAAGTAGAGTCGGAGAAGTTCTGGCTAAGCTCGACGATATAAATTCCCAAATAGGCAAGGATAGAGATTTCTCTAAAGCCCACGCAATGCAGGCATCTGTGCAGGCTACTCTTGGTTCTATGAGGGCAGAGGAAAGAAACATTGTCGAGACTTATGGAGCCGAGAGTAAGGAATTCGAGCAATTCCAAATGAGCAAAATGAACGCTTTAGGAACTGTTCAAAGTAATATCCACGCTTCCTTTCAACAATTACAGGAGCAGCAGGGTCAGAATTATTTGCGGGTTGTCAGTGAAGCCTACACTAAATCCAATATGTATGTGGGGTTCCAGGAACAGCAGCACGTCGATATGTTGAGGTATAAAGCGGATGCTCAAAATGCGTATGACCTAAAGGTGTCTCAATTTGAAATAGGTATTGAACAGCTTAGAATGGTTGGGATGGAAAATCTCGCTAACTGGATAATCGAGACTCCTACTTTCTCGATGGATGCTACCCCGCTTATGACCCTACTTTCTGATTTAACACAGACACAAGCAGCCCAAGAACGTGCGGATGCTCTTACGGCCCAAGAGATAGAAGTCTCTCAAAAGGGGACTTTCAAAGGATTTGGTAAAATTGGTCGGGGTGGAAATGTAGTTGGGGCTGGGGGTTATTATACTGGTGGAACAAGGTCTGAGCAATACAACACTGGACAATCCGGTAGGGGTAGATAGGTTGCAGTTTGGAAACTTTCTGTAATAAGGCTTTATGCCGTGGACACTGTGCGAGGGATAAAACCCTCGCATATCTCCTAAAGGAAATAATTAAGGATTAGATTAGTATGCCAAGAGGAAAAGACGCTCCAACACAAGTCGGTGGACAGATAGACCCTTATGTTCAGAGGTCTATGCAACAAAGTAAACAACTGGCGGAGAACAGGCTTACTACAGCTATGCAGGAAACTGGAGCCACTGGTAGGGCACAGATAGCCGCAGCGTCACGACCACAGGGGGACAGTGGTGTTGCAGCAGAACGGGCGAGGTCTGCCGGACAGTTGGCATTAGCCGACAAACAAGCTGCGGAGGATGAGCGGGCAAAACGAGAGGATAGGAAATATGCTCAAACTATGACAGAAGCCTCTCGGGAATTTCAGGCAAAACAAGCTCAACTTAACCGAGACCAACAGAATGCTATTATTGCCGGAGATAGAAAAGCCAAGGGTGAGATTGAGAAAAGACGTGAAGCCTTCCGAAGGCTTAAAATGGAAATGGAGATGGATGCAGCAGAGCGTAACTCGAATGCGATGCTCTCTATTATCAAGGGGAGTCTCAACCGTGAGACCTCGATGGAGAAATCCAAAACTGTATTAGAAGAGGAAGCAACTCGGTTCGATAAAGACAAAGATGTTTATACTAAAACAAGAGAACGGGTAGCTGAAGCTATTGAGTTTGATAAAAGGATGGATTTACCGGCTCGGAAACCAAGGGCGGCTTTTCGAGGGGCGGGTGCGGGAATGACTTTTGCCTTACCCGAAGAATCAAAAGAGAGATTAGCCGACCCGATGGCCGTTCTCCAGGACCAAATTACTAAGTACGGTGGGAGTATATCGGTTGAAGAACTGGCCCCTGAGAATATTAACAAGATAGAAGATCAAATTCAAAAAGGAGATATTAAGACTGAGGACATCAATAAAACACTCGGGGCATTAGAGGGGATGTTATCAGTGGTTTCAGAGAAACGAAAAGGCTTGGATAAAGAATCTGACGAATTTGATTTTTGGCACGACACTCATTTGTCTATATCCCAGATGCGGGACGACTTAGAAGGTCTTGCCAGTAGTAAAAAGAAAATAGCTGGCTCTGAAACCGAGACTGTTGGAGCACGAGTTCAGTATGCTCTTGGGTCAATTCACGACAGTTCTTTGGGGGGTCGGGCTGCCCGTATGCGGGATTTAGTCGGCGGGGATTTCCAAGCCGTGTTTGAGGAAATGACAAAACCTATACAAGTTCCTAAACTGTATCCCATTACCCCCGAGATGAATAAATACGATATTGAGGAACGGACTTGGCTTAATAACTATCTGAAGTCGAGATACCCCGAAATAGAAGGAGTTGAATAATGGTTCTACCCGCAGTTGCGGCGGGGGCAGCGAAAGTTGCTCTGCCTCTTTTAGCTAAACTTCCGGCGTATGCCAAGGCACTATATGGTTCTAAGCATTTTCTTACTGCGTTACTTGGGGCAGGTTACTTGGGTAGTACAGCAGTGGGAGCCTACGGACAAGCCGGGGAACGAGGATTAGCCCGAGAGCAGATGGGGTTGCAAACTGTGATGGGTAAGGCTTCTGCGGAGGCTACCAAGAGAACTGTTAAAGAATCTCGTGCCCGGACGAAGGAATATATAGCTGCTTTATTGAAGGCAAAAAAAGAGGAGCGGAAAGAGACACGAGAATTGGCGACATTGCAGTCTTTTACACAGAGTCAAGACCGCCAGATGGCCCTCGTGATTCAGGCGATACAGGCGTTGAGTCAAAGACAGACGGGGGCTTCTACACAAGCTCCTGGGGCTGGAATGGTTGGGCTTATGAAAGGTGGATTTTAGATGCCAGACGGATTACCAGATGCAGATTTATTTGCAGGGGATGTGAGTGGAAAGGCCAGTGGTATTGGTGGGATGCTCGCTCGTCCTGGAGTGAAAGGTATTGGGGCCGGAATCTTTGCTACATGGCTTCTAAATAAGATATTACAAACGACTCATGAAACAGGTATGAGGGGGATTCAGAGAGAAGGACTCCGAAGTCAGGCAGAGAGTATAACACCTGAGTCGCTCTATTTCCAAGCTGCTCAACCGGCAGCACGAGAGGAAGAATCTATGGCACGTCAAGCCTTATTCACTCAACTCAGTGGGGGTGTTTTAGGGCCACAGCTTGCTAAGGGAGAATATATGATTGGGGGGTAATTTTTTTTATTTTCCCCTTGACTTCCCTCCGCAGGTTTCGTATAATACACACATAATGAGATTTGGAAAATTTAGAATTTGGTTTCTCTGGAGGGCAAAAAAGGATTCACCTAATATCTATGGGCGAAGTGTTATAAGAGAACTTGTTCCTCCAAGAAAGAAATCATGCCGACTTTGGCGATTTTTTTTAGAAAGGCAATGAAAAATGTGCCCATTTTACCAAAAAGAGTGTCTAAAATCTCAATGTAGATTATGGACGAAAGCCGAAGTCCGGAATGAGCAACCTGGTATTTTAAGATATGAGGCCGGGTGTGCCATTAGCTTACTCGTGCGGACGGGGAGTCGTGGTTATATAAATACAGGACGACTTGTGGAGGTAAGAGAATGAATTTTGGAAGAGTTAAAATTTGGTTTCTTAGTAATGCAAATAATCTATTTCTTGGGTATCGTTTCTTTGGTCGAAATGTAGTACGATGGGATACTGATGGGTGTTGTCATATTGCACGCAGTGTGAAAAAGTTAAAACACTATCTTAGTGAAACCCATAAATCTCTTTCTGATTACGGTTTTACGACTTATGGATTTTGGCGGTTTGCATTGACAGTTCAAACCAAAGAATATAATCTCAAGAATCCTTATTAAAAATATATGCCTAAATACAATCCAGATGAAGATGTTCCTTATGGTATAGCGGCGGCTGATTTCCCAATAACCTTCTACGACAGACCTCAGTTGGCTTTTGCTAATCTTCTCCGGGGCGATGTCGATGCAATGACCCGCTCTATATTTGCACCTCAAACTCTGACACCTCACGAGATTCAGAGTTTTCGTAATGCCTTATTCAAAGGCAAAAAACCCAGCCCCCTAATGAAAACAATCACCGACATAGCGACAAATCCGTTCGTGATTATCGGACTCGCCGTTGGTCTGTGGAAGTTTCCAATAGGTTCTACCAAACCCCTGCTCGACTTAGCTGCGGGGTTATTACCAAAATCTGTCGCTATGGGTAAAACGATGTCGGGATTACATCCAGCCATTACCAACCTCCGCAGTGTAAAGGGTATGTATCAAGCCTTGGCTGATGTTGTGAGCACCAAGATTAATTTTATCGGGAATCAGATGGATGATTTGGAGCGGATTTTTGGTAGGGCTGGGCGTATCTCAAAAGTAGAAGGATATGCTGTGGCTGCGAGACTGGATGGATTACATAAACCAACTCACGCAATGGTAAAGATGCTTGGCAATGAACCAGAGATTATTGCTGTAATGGGCGGTAAGAATATTCCGGTTGCTGCTGGGCTTAAATTAGGAATGCGAAAGGAAGTTTCAGGTCTTGCGGGGGGGCTACGAGGGTGGTTAAATAAAACGAGAACTACATTAAAAAGTACCCCGGGTGGAGAGGCTCGTGTAAAAGATTCCTTGTCTAAATTAGGATTGACTTATGGAGACGATGTAGGTAGTTATTTCCCAAGAAATGCTCAATTCGATAAATATCATTTGAAAGTAGTTAGAGGTACAACCAAGTCTCGATATAAGAAATTTACGAGGAAAGAAGCTCGGACTGGCCCACTCTCTGGAGAGTCGATTGCTAGGACTGGGGGGGGTATTACAAATTTAGACCAATTACAACTTATGGAATCTGCGGGTTTAGTTCCTCGGGGATATGTTAATGCCTCTAAAACTGTTTTCAATCGGTGGGGAGACGATGCTGCTCGTGAAGCGGAGCGGATATGGCGAGATGTGAAAGGATTGGGTTTAGATTCTGGTCGAGCTAATGTAGCTTTTGTAGACAGGATGGAACATTATTTTACAAAAGGAGCAGGAAAAAAACTCGACTTCGCCGGTAGGTTTGGAGGCAAAAGAACCGCAAGAGATACCCTGAACGCGATGGCTGACTCTTTAACAGATGCAAGTATTAAAGGAGATGATTTCTTCCGTGCTGAACTCCAAGAAGTCGGACGGGTTATGGGGACACCTCGTCAATATACTCTTGATATTTGGGATGCAACCAAAAGATATGCCAACTCAACCGCTACTACTTATTCGTGGCATGGAACAGGTGCGGGAAAAAGAATAAACGATATAGCCAAGAAGCCAGGAGTGTGGGGAGACCAGCCTTGGCTTGAGTCTTATGTATATGATGATTTAGTGCCCCACGTTATGGGAAATAAGTCTTGGCAGGAACTACAGCGGTCTATATCATTCTCGACGAAAAAAGCCAAAGTACATCAATTTGTCAAAACACATCCTATGGTGGAGCAACTTCTTGGCAAAAAAGGAAAAGATTGGGTAATGAAAGCCACCGGAGACATATCTGGTTCTTGGTCTGCGGAGGGCATAGGTGCAAGTGTTTCTCATTGGTTTCACTTATCAACTCTTGGGGCTAATATATCGCCAACAAGTAAAAATAGTTTGCAGACTTTAATAACGACCCTGAATGTTGTCGGGGCAAGGGGGATGTATCGAGGACTCAGGGGTGTTCCGGGTGGGCCTGGTGCACTTGGCAAGATGGAAAATTATATCAAGGCGATTGCTGTTGACGGGAAATCTACTAAAGTGGCTTTTCGGGCAGCCTTCCCGGAATATGTTAAGGATATGGGAGATGCGTCTCAGATTGTGGAATCGCTCTTGGCGGGGGATATTGCTAAAGAAGGCTTTGCCCGGAAGTTAATTAGTGGAGGAATGTGGGAAAAAGTCAAGACAGCGATGTTGATGCCTTTTAGCACATCAGAGGGGATGAATAGGATTATAACCTACTACGCCGGACGGAATCAGCATCTCTATCAGAATGCTCATAAGCTGGCTGGGGCTACCTCCGCAGTGAAAGACGCAATATTTAGTGAGGCTGGTAGGGTGGGGCAGACCTTGACGATGACTACACAGTTTACGGGGGGGCCGCTGGGGATACCTAAAGCCCTAATCAATGTCTGGACTCCTTGGCGGCAGTTTATGCACTTCCCACTAAGGATGGGAGCTATGTTGCACGGGTCGCTTAGGATGGGGCCAGATCCCTCTAAATTGGACTGGGGAACGATAGGTAGGACGCTGGCAGGCTCCACAGCGATGTATGTAGGGGCAAAGAACCTATTAGGGGTCGATCTATCCGCTGGGCTGCTCACAGGGGCTTTACCAGTACCCGTGTATGAAGGTGCTCCGTTCTATCCTTGGCCTCTTGTACCTCCGGCTGTCGGAGTTATCGGAACCGCTGCTAAGGCTCTATTGTCTGGGGAAACTCGGGATTTGGGGGCAACAGCAGCATTGTTGATTCCGGGCGGAATAGGAGCCAGGAAAGCATATCGAGCCTTGCATCCAAAATATGCAGATTACAAGAACAAAACCCCCGATGGTAGGATCCCCATCTACAACAACAAACACGCCTTAATAGGAGCTATGACTCCATTTCAACTTACCCTCAAAGCATTAGGGCTACGTCCCTCCGGCGTAGCTGCCGAGCAGGGGGCCGCTCAGTGGTTGCTTGCCCAGAGAGAGAAGATACGGGCATATAGGCGGGATTACCTGCAAGCCTTGATGGAGAACGACAACCACAAGGCCGAAGAAGTACAGCGGGAATGGACAAAAGCATACCCCGAACTTGGCCCACTACAAGTCAAGAAGTCCGATATTAGAGCACTTGAGAACCGCCGACAGATTTCCCGACTACACCGAATCGAGAAGGGATTACCATCAGCATATCGACCACTATTTAGTCAAATCTTAGGCGAAGCCAGCCTATCCGCCATCACCCGCGACATAGACGTAGGCGATGTTGGCCTCGGAAAATATTTGCAATAAATTTTATTTTCCACTTGACTTACCTCCGCAGGTGTGTTATTCTATACTCATAAACATTAACTTTATTTGAAAGGCAGAAAAATGAACTATTTAATTATGTGTAATGGCCTCGAAGTAGTTGCAGCGTTCCGGCATGAAGAGGATCGAGATTCTTGTCTTGAGGATTTGGTCGATCTTTACCCGGAATTGGAATTCACTGCGATGCTTAGTATCTGCTGACCCTAACGCAATCCAGGGGTCGAGGGTCTCGCTTTTTTCTCCTCCACCTCCAAACCTCGGCCCCGAACTCTCTTTAGAAAGGAAGAAAAATGTCGAATATAGATGAACACGGAAATAAAATCGCTGCAAAGAAAGAGAAGAAGACAATCGTGAGTCAGCGGATTCGAGACCGCCGGATTGCAAAAGCTGAACAGTTTGCTTTCGACAGTAGAAGCGAAAAACCCAATCCCAAAGTCTGTGGAATCTGTGGACACAGATTCCGTGAGGAAGGCCATTCAAAGGGTGCTTCTCATAACGGTACGGTTTCCCCTTGTCATAGAGGAAGATAAAAATGGATGATTCTTTTAAGCTCAAATTGTTGTTATCTTGTTTAAGAATAACTTGCCGTTATTTCGACGGCGACGAACAGGTATGTGGCTTATCAGAACTTGGTGATTTTTCAACTTGTCATATTGCCTGTAACTGTAATGGGGAATTAGACCGATGTGATTTGCCGGAGAAATTTCAAACTAAGCTGTGAAAGGAAAAAAATGAATCTTAGAATTGGTGATTTAGTATCATTCAAAGAAGGTATGAAAAAACAAAGAGGCTTTATCACGGCTATACGTAGAGGATATATCCCACAAGGATGCGTGGATGTAGCGATAAAAGGAGAGGATTTAGGAACTATCATAGATAAGAGGTCTATAATTGGCCGTGTCCCCAGAGAGCAAATAAGGGAATACTGGAAATATCTATGATTGAATTTTTAGCACATCCTGACTGTACGAAATGTACGCTTTGCGAGTCGGCGACGAATGTAGGCATACCAACAAGGGAATTTGATGTGGGTCTTGCCACTCAACATAGAGCCTTATTAATTGTTGGGCAAAACCCAGGAGTCAACGAGGACAAATCTTCTCAAGCTAATCCAAATGGGAAGTCTTGGATAGGATACACCGGCCAATTATTATCTAAGTTTGTTGCAATATCTGGATTGGGAGGACTCTGTGATGTTTACGTGGCCAACGCCTGTCGGTGTCGGCATCCTCAAGGTGGGGACGTATCTCAAGCACAGGTGCGAGCCTGTCGGGATTACTTGGACGAGGATATACATATTTTGTTAGAAGTTTATGATGAAGTTATTATCTTCGCTATTGGGGCTAAGACGGTTTACAGTGTCTCAAATAATAGCTCCTTAAAAGATTCATTCAAACATCAAGGTAGTCCCTCCGCAGGTTTCCCTACTGTGCGGGTTTTTAGCTCATTTCACTTGGCTATGCTTCACCCGTTAAGAAAACCTGCGTTGGTGCGAGCGGTAGAAGCTCATTTTGTACTCCTGCGGAGGTATCTCGAAGGCAAGTTTATTCCTAATGAGGAAATCGAGGAACCGGAACTTGGAGTACCCGTCCCCAAAGAGCTTCCCAAGGTAGTGTCCTGTGACATTGAAACCTATGGAATTTTGCAGGGATATGAGCAGACTGTTTTCAATCCGATTAAATCAAAATATATCGACGGGGTTGATTTCAAAGACCAAGTAGTTTGCGTTAACTTCTCGTGGCGAGACTTAGCGGGGATTATTCATTCCGCAGAATATGTTTTCAGTGACCCGAAGCATTTAGGGATTATCCGACAATGGTTTCAGGAAATATGTCGAAGAAAAATTACTCTTGTTGGTCAGAATATAAAATTTGATTTGATGTATTTAGCCTCCGCAGATACAGAGCTTCGGTATTGGATTGACCCTCGGAGATTGAAAGTGGATGACACCTTGATTTTGAGTTTCCTTTTGTATGAGCAACAGCCGGAGAAGGGACTCAAGGAATTGTCAATGCTGTTTGGAGTTTCTGATTATAGTAAGGTGATGATTACTGCAAAATCTGGTACTGCTAAGTCCCCTTGGGATAAGGACTTACATAAGTACAACGGGGTTGATGGTGTCACCACCCTGAAGTTGAGGGAAGAATTGTTAATAAGAATAGCCGACCGATATGGAGCCGATTCGGAAAAGTTAAGTGACATCTGTGCTTGGATGCGGAATGCTATTGTGTGGGACACTTTCGATTTGGATACGAACGGGAGTAGCCTGAACATTAAGAAACTCGAAACGTTCCACAACAAAGAGTTGACACGATGCAAGAGGCTTCTCTATGTCACTGAAGGACGATATGGACTCAAACTTGCAGGTAAAGGCTCGGACAAACCACTACGAAGTTTCTTTATGGAGTGTATTGCAGAAGCAGATTTGTTGAGTGACAGTCGGGTGACATATACAGACAAAACTAAGAATATTTCCATTGGGGTAGAGAATGCTAACTTGTTGAAGAAACATTTGCCCAAAGGAATACACCTGAAAATCATATCCAATTTTCAACAGTATAAGGAAAGGAGCAAAATTGTTAACACCTACACAAAACCCCTTCTTAATGACCCCCGAAGGGGAATCGTTATTCGTAATAAATCTGTTGGGATGGTATTCCCATCTTGGTATCCTATCCCAAGCTACTTCGAGCGGGGGGGGAGTTCAGACGCTAAAGTCGGCGGCCAGACTCAAGGCAGATTCTCCTGTAAAAAACCCGCGAGGCAAACAGAGCCACATTCAATCCGTGATTGTTCTACATCTCGCTGGAGAGGCGGAAAGTTAGCGGAGTATGATTATAATCAAGACCACTTGAGGATGGCGGCTTTGTTGTCCGGCGACCCGGCGTTGATGGAAGTTTATCAAAAAGAAGGAGAAAGTATTCATTTGAAAACGGCGGCGGCTATTTTCCCAGATATATATTGTCCTGATTTTAAGAAAAAATATCCAAAGGAATATACAGCAACTAAGAGTTTGAATTTCTTGGTTATTTTCAAAGGTGGCCCGGTAGCTCTTCAATCTTTAGTGCTTGGTGATACAGGGGTAGAATTAGATTTGCCTTTTTGTGATAATGCTATAAAAGTATGGTATGATAAACATCCTGTTTATAAGGAATGGCAGGATAGCATAATAGATTTGGCGGCGAAGCAGGGATACCTTGTCTTGCCTACTGGGTGGAGTAGGACATTTGGATTGGGGCCGAGTGGGATAGCTAATTATATTAGTGAAATCTGTAATTTTATGCACCAGACTCCGTGTGCTCAACTCTTACAATCTGCTCACTATGAAATAGTCCTGGAATTCAGAGACCTACATCTGCAAACCCTTATTTGTTTGCAGATTTACGATGCTCTTTTCGCTGACATATACCCCGGTGAGGAAGAAGTCGTTGATGAAATCATAATACGCAATATGGAAAACACTTATGTCCACAAGATATTCTGTGATTGGGTTGGACGATATATTCCCTGGACCGTCGAGAAAAAGGAGTACAAAATATGAAACATTTTGAAGAGCTATGGGAAGAAGCTGGTGGTGGTATTTGTGGTAAGCGAGCCTGTGAAAAATTCTATCGAAAAGCTCTGGAGTGGGTATTAACCCATAGAGCAGATATTATCAGTACAAAATTTATTGAGAAGGAATTAGAAGAATGAAACCAAGAAAACTGGACATCCATTGGCGATATAAGATTCCTGCGGAGATTACCATCCAAGTAGATACCCGGGAGCAATTTCCGTTATTGTTTCCGGCGATAATCCAGATAGGGCATCCTGAATTGACGTACAAGGAGATTCCTATTGCAGTCAAGATGGAACGAATCAAACTCGACTGTGGAGATTATAGACTCAAGGAGTACCCTGCGGAGTGTATCGTGGAGCGTAAGGCAAGTCAGCTTGAGATATATAAGAATCTTAATGAATCCCTCGACCGCATCCGGCAAGCTAAGGCATTTAGGAAGTTGGCCGCTTCTTGTGAGCATCCAGTCCTATTGGTTGAGGCTTCTCCACAAGAACTCTTTAGTAATGATCCACACATCAAGAACCCCGAATTAGTCCCTCATCGACTATCACTTGCCATCGCCAAGTACGGCTTCCACGTCATCTTCTTGCCTTGGAAGTCCCGCTGTGCCACAACCCGCCGTAAAGCTGGACATCTACTTCTACACTTGATGATGGGCTACGTCTTGCAAAAAACATTTGATGTCCCGCCACATTTACTTGAAAATCCACAAAGAATTATTGAAAATAAGGCTTGACTTTATTATGAAATGTGCTATAATTAACAATAGCAGGGGCAAAGACGTTAAAACCCATCACCCTGTAAAGAACGGATACTTTGCCCCTTACCCTAACCTCCGCAGGAACGGAGTCGATGATGCAATAGTGTCATCGGCTCCTTCCGTTTTTCTTTGAGAAAGGAAATCCAGTGGCTACAAAACGTACACAGAGAAAGTCAAGCCAGAAAATGCCGAAACTGCCTCCGATAATAATCGTACCCGACAAATCCTATATAGATGATACAGGTAATGTAATCCCCACAGACGTTATACTCATTTCAGACCTCGAAATGTACCGAAAAATGAATGCTATTTTAAGTGCTTAGGGGAAAGAGCCAATGGGTGTCCCCGGCCAGAGAGGAATCATAAAAGGATGATAAATCCAAATCGAAACACCAGTGAAGATGTCCTGCGGAGGCTCAAGGAAGCAAGCTACGAGCGGATGCGGGTCGAGTTGAAATGCTCCGTCGAGTTGCTGATGAAAGACTATGATATGGACTGGGATGATTTGGCTCGCCTATTAGGGGGGGCTAAAGAGTTGAAAGATGCCGACCGAGTTAAGTGGAATGTTATACAGGGCAGTTTAACACTTAAACAGTTGAATGATGTAGCCCATATATTTAGTTGTGAGCTATACATTATATTCCGACCCCGAGAGCCTTGGACAAAAACTTAATTTTTTTTCAGAAAAGACTTGACATAAGATTTCGGTTATGGTACAATACTGTTTTGACTAAGACAGTATTTTGAAGGGATAGAAAATGAAAAATGAAATGCCAGCAGGAACTTTTGTTGTAAAATTAGAAGTACCCCCAGAATCAGAAGAAAATAATATTTTGACTGCAACAATCATTGACCGGGCCGATTCAGGAGATGATGGGAGACGTTTTAAGTTGGTGGTCTCTTCAATATCTGAGGAGTGAAAAATGGGCGATTTTAGCATGAATCCAAAGAAACCGTTTGAGATTTGGGTTCCCAATAAGATCAGGACACGGATAGCAATGCACGAGAAAACCAAAGACGTAAGTATAGTAAAAAGTGTTGCCCGAGCAATACTCCCACCACTTATGGGAGATATTCCTAAGAAGAAACGTGGTTCGATGTGGTCACGGTTCACAAGCAAAGTAGCTAACATCTTTTCAAATTAAACCCAGTGGAGTCAGAGAATGAAAAAGAGAACACTAAATCAAACTTGGATATTGTGTCTTAGGATGTGGCGATGGATTTCAAAAATGAAAATCAAATATCCTCGAAGGTGGATTACCACTCTTAAAAGGCAATGGCTACGAGAAAACAGGATTAAGATAGAAGGTTACTCTGATTGTTTCTTCTGTGAGTACATCCCTGACGGCGATGATACTTGTCGTAGATGTCCAGGGAGACAGATTGATCCCGACTTTAGCTGTCATCGGAAGGCTTATCATCATGTCCGCAAACCAGTTGCTTTCTACAAAGAGCTTCTTCGACTAAACCGAATACGAAAGGCAAAGAAATGAAAATTGAAGGAATTCAGATGAAGCCATTTGTGTGCCACCAATCCAGCATTAACTGTGCTCACGGTTGTGAGAGATGTTGGTTCTTCTCGGAGCGGTGGGGCGTTGGGCTACGAGGCATTCAGGTAAAAGAAGGGGCAACCCTTGGGCAGATTTACCATAAGTTCCAAAAGCTCGGGCCAGGACACGAACAAGAAGTACGGGCTTGGGTCACAAAGATGCAGACCGAATTGATAGCTCAGGTCGAAAAAGGCGAGGACTTGGACGGTCAAATACTTCGATTAGCAAATCTTCTTACGACCCTTTACAACAAGGCCGAGGCGATGGCTCACATCTTTTGGGAACGCTATCCAACTCCAAGCTACCTCAAGACTATCGGAACTGAGATTGAACATACTATGACAATCCAAAGTGGCCCGTTAGCTGGAATGGTCTTGACGGGGACTATTGACAAAATTATTCACGATACTCGTGGGGTAAATGTCTGGATTCGAGACCACAAAAGCACCGGGATGAAAACATTGGATGTTATCTTCGCCGGTTTTCCTTGGTCTCCCCAAGCTCGGATATATCGAATTTTAACGAAAGATTGGCTCCGAACACAAGGACTAAATTGGCAAAAAAGAGAATCCTTAGGTTCAGAAGTAGTTGCTGAACAAGTTGTGGGATTTATCCTCGACGGAATTATGAAGCCGGGAATTAAGCTCTGTGGTAAAGACGATAAGAACTCGAAGGTTTGGAATTGCTCTGTCGAAGATGCTTATCTACGCAGGGTTAAGGAGTGGTATAGCGAGAAAGACACCGATGCCATTAAGTCCCGAGCCATAATGTTCAACGAGCCGTTGTATCCCCCAGAACTGATGTATGAATTGGGGAAGATGAAGGTTCTTGGGGAGGCTTCTAATGACCCCCTTCATTATTGGCGAGACCCGTCGAGATTTCATTGTTACCTGTATGATTCACCGTGTATTTATCTCGACTTGTGTGAGTCACCGATGTCGAGGTGGCCGGAACTGTTCGATACCAAATATAAAATCAAAGAGGAAGAAAAAAATGAAAATACTGAAACTGACGGCTGAGAATTTTAAGAAGTTATCCGCTGTAGAAATAACCCCGGACGGCAATGTGGTTGTTATTTCCGGCAAGAACGGAGCCGGGAAAAGTAGTGTGCTCGATGCTATCGAGGCCACATTGTGTGGTGGCAGGATGCCAAAAAAGCCTATCAAGGATGGGGAGGTTCGAGCAAAAGTCGAAGTCGATATGGGCGAATACAAAGTGACCCGTAAATTCTTTGGGGCTAATTCAACTCTGACCGTTGAGACTACTGGTGAGACTCCTACTGAGGTTCGTAGTCCACAGGCTTTTCTCGATAAGGTAGTTGGCAACCTGTCTTTTGACCCGCTGGCATTCCTCAACAAACAACCTGCTGAGCAGCGAAATACGCTGATGGAATTCCTTGGATTAGACCCAGAAGAATTTACTGGGGGTATTGCAGCCCTCAAAGTACAACGCTCTGAGGTTCGGAAGGAGAAGGAACGAAAACTCCACGAAGCCGAGAGTATTACCACTACGCCAAATCTACCTCCGCAGGAAGTATCCTCAGTGTCTTTGGTTCGAGAAATGGAATCTATACGAATCCACAACGAGAAATGCCAAGAAATTGTAGTGGAGAATCGAGTTGGAAAAGTCAGACTTCAAAGTATAGAGGTAGATATAGCAGCGGCGGAGAAATCAATTAGGGATTGGCAAGCTCGGCTGGTTACGTTACGGACAACGAAAGCTGATGTAGAAAAAATGATACGTCCAGAGGTTGCAATACAAGACCCTGCGGAGGTTGAGCGGAAAATCCAAACCCTCTCCGGCACGAATGAGGCTATTCGTGAGAATGCCCGAAAGGAAGAAGCGATAGCAACCTATGACAGATGTATAGATGAATACAGTCGCCTTGGCGATGAGATTAAGATGGTCGAGAACCAAAAAGCTAAGAAGCTCGCCGAGACGGTTATGCCTATTGAGGGTTTGACAATTCTTGGTGATGGATTAGGTTATAATGGTCTCCCGTTGGAACAGGAATCTGATTCTGGGAAACTTAAAATCTGCGTGGCTATTGCGATGGCTCTTAATCCGAAATTGAAGGTGTTGCGGATTAATGGGAATGAGCTTGATAGTAATAGTTTGAAGGTTATTGGAGAACTTGTGGCGGGGAAGGATTATCAGGTTTGGATCGAAAAGGTATCCGACGACAACACAATCGGATTCTACATTGAGGATGGACATTTAACCGGAGACACTGATGAAAAAGAAACTAACTAAACACTATGTCCCTGAAAAGTCGGCTCCGCTGATTCATAACTACGGTTATCCTGCTTGTCATTGTTATCGACATAGTATTATTGGAAATTTAGTCGCTCTTGCGGAGGAAGGCAATCTAACCAGAAGAGGCATTACTTGTGGGAATTGTCGAAGAACACGGGTTTTTAGGAAACTAAAATGAAAATTCTTTGTTGGGTAATTACGTTTGGGCAGCATTGGTGGAAACACTATCCCGGTGAAAAGAGATTTGTGCGGTGTCGTCTTTGTGGACGATTGCCGAAGAGTATGTGGAATATATTAATCCAAGAAATTCACAAGAAAATGAAAGGTACAAAATGAAATTTTTGAAAATGTTTTTGGTTGTTCTGTTTGCAACAGTCTTGTTGGCAGTGATAGGTGGGGGTTGTTTTCAGGATTTGCTGACACCGTGTCATATAGATGAAGCTGCTATTGAGTATTCTGGACAGGAGGCGACAAGCTATGTGCCCTGGACTTCGATATGGGATGCACAGCGAATACGAAACTACGTCAACTATATGCACGTCCAGACCCAAAATGCTTACGAGCGACTAAAGAAAGACGACAGCTTAACTCACGCTTTTCTATTGGACGGTGTAGATGCAAACATAGCCGATGCAGAGGAGCTTCAGGCTCAGGTATTTAGCCCGGCCAGTCCCCTCGGAGCTATGTTGCTCGCTGGTGGGGGTTTGGGATTAGGAGCCTTAGCCATCAAGCGTCCCGGCGATAAATCCAAGAAAGAAGTCGAGCTTGAAAAATCAGTTCCGGCATAACAGAAAGGGAGAAAATGACAGAAATACAGACCACAATCAATGATCTCCAGAGGATAATTGCCATCGGAAATCGGCTTGCTCATAGGCTGGAGAAAGCCCAAAAAGATTTAGAGACTCCTCCTTCGCATAAATGGAAACACGGAGATGTGTTCCTGAATGACTTTGGAGTCCGGATGATTTATATTCGCCTGAAGCTGGAGATAAAGAAGGAATATGTGTTTTGTATCTCTGGCCCGTGCGGTTATGCTCATAATACAGAAGATTTCCTCTCGACTGGCAAATTCCTTTTTAACATTAAGGAGAAACTATGACAGTAGTAGCAAACGATAAAATGGCGGCTCAAGCTATCATAGCTGCCCAGGCAAAAATCAAACCTCCGCAGGGGAATGTTGTGTTGCCTGCGACTCCTAATACTGTGCCGGTTATCCCCGCTGACTGGGCCAAACTGGGAGTCGTGACTGGTTATAACCCTAAGTCTGCGGAGGATTTGAATCTGTATATTGTCGGCCCGAGTGGTGAGGGCAAAACTACCTTCGAGTCAAGTATCCCCAACACTATGATTCTGGACTTTGATAAGTCTGCGGAGAGTATTATTGGGACAAGGGCGATGCGAGTTCCTATCAGGAGCTATGAACAGTATATGGAGGTTACGCAGAAACTCATTGATGAGGGTAAGACTGGGAAGCACGTTGTCCATCGGGTTTCCATTGATACAACGGATGTATGGGTTGATATGATTAAACTCCGATTGCAGACAGAGAAGGGGGTCAACGATATTACGGAATTTGGGAGCCAGGGGCACGGCTGGGCTATGATTCGAGAGCGGTGTTGGTCGAGGCTTCAGGAATTAGAAGAGGCGGGGTTTGTATGGTCTTGTGTTGGACACATGATTACCAAGACAGAGACGAATCCGGTGACGCATAAGGAGAGAACTGTTATTCGTGATGCTGTATTCCCCTCATTTGCCGCCAAGATTGTCAATAGTAGTGATTTTAAGCTGACAATCTATTGTATTAATAAGGAAGTTGAGAGGAAAGAAGAAAGAAGACTGCCCGGGGGACAGACGATTACAGTTCCTTGTGGGACAGAAATGACTTCCAAATATTTTCTCGATTCCTACACAACGGCGGAGCGACAGGGTAAGGGTCGTGCTGCTCCTGGGATGAATCGTAAGTTTGAAATTCCTCCAACTAATGCGTGGGATGTATTCGTTAAGAACTATAATGTTGCGATTGTAAACGCAAAAAAAGCAATGTAACTTATTTTTTAGGAGAAACACTATGGATTTGAATTTTGAACAACTGCTCGCACAGCATAATCAGGAGTTCAAAGAGTCAGAGGTTTATTCGGATTGGATGCCGGACGATGGAGAGTATATTGCGACTCTTCTCAAGTTAGCCAAAGGAACAACGACCAAAGATGGCAAAAGTTCAATCTGGTGGAGACTCACGGGCCGAATCGAGGATGTTCAGGACGAGAAGGTGAACGGCAAAGAGTTCTCGGTTGGCTATTACTCCTCCCGGGCATTTGGTATCTTGAAGGGAGCAGTAAATGTCCTGTCGGGTCAGAGCATTGATGATCTTGACCAAGCCCACGCCATTCTTGAGGCAGCTATTGGCTCGGTTCTCCGGGTCAAGGTTCGCACTTCAAGAAGCAAGAAAGACGGCAAGGATTACACCAACTGCTATATCTTGGAAGTCATTGACACGACCAGGACAGCCTCCGCAGGAGAAGTTCCGCTGACTGATGACCAGGCGACACAGGTTGAAACACCAGCAGAAGTCCCCGCCGAAGCACCAGTCGATACTACTATTGCGTAATACCCTCGGGTTGCAAGTATCCGAGTATAAATAAGCAAAAACTTGATGGATAAGGATAGGTGTGGTAGCGTAACTTGAGTGTTGCGTGATAGGGCAAGTCGCAGGTTCGAGTCCTGCCTATCCTTTTATGGAAGCTGTTACGATACCTATTTCAATTTGTCCCCACTTTAGCCAAGGGAAACCTCGAGGACATTATGTGCTGGCCAAGAAGCTCTTCTTGAATGACCAGCCTATATTGACGAGGCGGCAATATATCGGATTTAATGGCTTCTTGTTTATAACTGTGGTACACCCTCAAAATTGGACTACGACTTTTAGAACAGCAATTAAAATATCTGAAATGGACGGCAGAAAGATTATATGGCTTGGGGCAGCGAATTTATACCAACTA
>SDBU01002787.1_pt1 | contig 22759 bp, 29 predicted proteins | sample 2277071 | NCBI WGS metagenome assembly SDBU01 (sample SAMN10397929, study PRJNA504765) | marine sediment metagenome | isolation source: marine sediment core GS08_GC12, 126 cmbsf | place: Arctic Ocean: Gakkel Ridge, Loki's castle | collected 2008 | reverse complement strand
CATAATCCCAAAAATGCAGATCTTCTCTGTGCATATCTATAAGTTCGCATAATTGTTTGAGCCATTCAGTGATACTTTCACGATTGAAGGTATTTGTATCACAACCATACATATCCAATAGCAATTCTTTTCCGTACATTATCTATACACCTCAAATTCCGGTAAGATACTCAAAATAGTACACGGCAGGGCCTCATCGACCTGCAGATATATATTCCCTTCCGTCTCATAATCGCCGTCAAATTCCTGCTTCCTGTCGCCACTGAACAAGGTCTGCGTCGATTCCAGGGTATCGAGGTTCTCATCGACGAAACTGAACGCGTCCAGTACAGAGTCCTCTGTCGGCCCGTATTCACATTGCAGCGTCTCGAAGAACCGCACTGTAATATCCGTAATGCGTTTTGTCCTGCCGGATATATTCTGACCGGGTACCTCCAGCTTCATCGGCTGCAACTTCGATACGTAATTTAGTCCGATATGCACGGTATTGAAAAAGTCCGTTAGCGTTACCGTTGCGCTGCTGACCGTCGCCTGCCCGTAGAACGCCCCTCCCGCCGCTACGTCGACCGTTTCCCCTTCCAGGTGTGTAAGGGTGGTAAAGTTGTTTTCCACCTGCCGGGCCGTCCCTCCGGACGTATACGCGGTAAATCCTGACGAATCTATCGCAACCGAGTTCGTCGCGTCCCAGATAGTAAATCCACTCGTCGATGTGGACGTTGCGGTAAAGACGGTATCGTTTATCTCCGTCATCCCCAGAACATCTATTATCCGCACCTGCTGACCATCGCTGAAAGTATTCGTCGCCGTCACAACGGCAGGGTCGGCCTTGGTAATATTGGTTATCGCTACCGCCGCCCCGCCATCGAACGTCAGGCCGGAATCGACGAAGAATATATCGTTTTGATCGTCACCCCAGTCCCGCGGCTGGAACTGCTCTATATACCGCACGGTGGAATTGTCTATACTGCGTTCGATACTGACCCATATCTCATCTTCACCCGAGCCTGGTATGACCGCCACCGACTCGAAATCCGCTGTTCCCGACTTCTGTCTATGCCAGGCGACCACATCCTGCGAGCGTTGATACGTCATCGCCGCGATATCACCACCTGTCAATACCGTCCACAGAATAGGGTCAGGCGACTTCTGGAACGCCGTCTGCACGATACCTGTTTTGGTTATCTGCTCGCTGAGCACCGTCAGGTCAGGCGACAGCCAGCTATCCACCTCGAAGCTGAATACCAGTTCACGTACTTTTCGTGCCTGTCTTTGCACGTACAGTATAACATTATTGACCATCACCGGCTGCTGATACGCCGAGCCGTAGTTGCTTTGCCTCTTGACCACCACTCTCGTCGGAGTGAGCGGGTCCTCGTTATTACCCGATCCCAGCTTCCATTCTCCTCCGATGGTCCCTATGAGCAGCCACTCCTGCGGGCTAAGCCAGCGTATCACATTCACCTGGTCGGCGGCGAGGGTATAGCTTATAGCATCCGAGTCCAGCTCGCCGGCGAGGAAATTGTCCCAGTCACCCGTCTGCGACAGCCATATGGTCTGCGGATTGTTCGTGGTCGCTGCGTATGCTATTCGTTCTTCATAGAATGCAACTGTCGACGGGAATCCTTCGTCAAGGCTCCACGCCCCTTCCGACCAGGTCGCCACCGCCGTTGTCCCGCCCAGCAGGTTCTTTATCGTCCCCGTCGCTGTGGTTGACGAGGCGACCGCTGTAACATCTACCACACCCTTAACATCGAAACTGCGGGCGATGAGGTTATATTTCAAGGTGCCTGAATCTATGCCGTCGCTTCCTGCATCTGTATGTACGCGGTATATCGCGTCATCGACAACCTCGGAATCGGAGAACTGCCGATTACCGTCATTTTCATAATGGATGGGTAATACATCTTTCCACGTCTGCCCGCCGTCGTAGCTTCGTTGCAGGACCACGTCCCCTGTCAACGTCCCGTGTGTTACAAAGTCGAATTTCCTGTTAGGCTGCATCGATACCGACTCGGAGTTCTGTTCCGAGCCTGAATTGGAGAACGACCCTGAAACCTTTTCTCCCGGCGCCGTGTGTATTATCTGCCACAGGGCCCCCACATGGTTTGTGGTATCGAAAGTCGGGGTCGACGCTGTTAAAGTAACCGCCCCTTCGACCACCAGGGCACTACCGTCGGCTGTGGAGTCGGTAATATCACCGGTAACCGTTATCGTCATCGTCGGTGTGGAAAACAGCGTACTCGACACCGTCCAGGTAGCGTCGTTGCCTGTGGAGCCGGATATGAGGAAGTTCTCATTATCATCGAATATCGCGGTAAGATCGCCGTCATCCGCGATATCGAACGTTTCCGCTGAGGTATCTACAGCGTCGATGGTATATCCTGTGGGCTTAATAGTTGCGGGGGTATCATTCTCATCGAGGAAAGGTCCTCTTTCGAACTCTATTTTTGTCAGCGTCCAGCTGGTATGCCCTGTCCGGGTAAGTTTTCGCGGCTTGTATGCCGGGTGGACTATGTACATCGTATCCGCCGACTGCACGAAATGCAGTTCGAACAGGTTGGTCCCGGCGTCGGTATCGTAGGGCGTTGATATCTCGAACGGTGCTGTGTCGGCGTCATTTTGTATCTGCCCTCCGTTCCTGTAGAAGCGCATATATTCATCGCCGACCTCAATTATATACGCCTGGGCTGTGGAAAATTCAAATGGTATGAGCCTGGCCGCCTCGTCGGAGTTCTTCGCGGTCGCTATGAACCTTGTCCCCGGGCGGCGCGCCGCCCCGCCGTAACTGAATACCAGGAAGTTCTCCAGCGTCCTGCATCCGGAATAGTATTTCGACAGATCCGTCCTGCCCTGCAGTTGCGGCGAGAGTTCACCGGAGTTGAAGGCGTTTATTATACTGGTTATCCCGAGAACAGGGACTACAAGCATTGCAGCCAGCATTACATATATTACTGTTCGTTTCATTGACTATCGATCGCTCCTGCGAATTTATCTTTTCTCCGCTGCCATACCGCTAAGTTGGCATCGGCGGCTGCTATCCGGTCATTTACATAATCAACGGCGTTCACATCATGCCAGAATGCAGCTTTGGTTTTCGCTGCGTTCAGTTCGGCGTTCACCTGTGATTGGGTAAAAGACTCTCTATAGATCACAACGTCTTTACCGTCGGTATCCTTTATGAACCGCTCCTCATTTATCTGCGTTTCGCTTACTTTCAATCGGCGGAAAGTACCTTCATCGGACAGGTCAATTCCATATACCACAGCATAGATTATTACTGTTATCAAAATAATATATATTGGTGCTATTAAAAACTTTTTCATTATGTACCTCCAATCATTACTGCCGTTAAACTGCCATGAACAACATCTGCGTTATTACTATTTGTCGTATTTTCTATCCACAGGCTCAATTCTTCATTTCCATTCGGCAAATCAATAATACATGTCCCCGCCATATTTCCCACATCTACATTATTACTGATAGTTCTGTGTGCTTCGCACTTGTTCCTTACAAATGTTGTACTATCAACTGTCAATCCTGCATGTATTTGAGTGTTTGCTGCACCTGTAACCATTTTAAAACTCAAATTCCAAGTGATATGATATACGCCTGCTTTCGTAATATTCAAGTGATGACTATTTGAATCAGGGGCGAAAGTAAACAAATTCAAATCACCGGCCAACCAACCATCTTCTGCCGACGTTGTGCCATCATCTTCGACTTCTGTGGGGGTATTCAATGTTAAAGCGACTATTATTGATTGTGTGCCATCGACATACATGTGACCATAAGGCACTCCCGTTCCAGCCCCTACCCAAAAAGTATCACCGTCAGCTTCAACATCAAGGGTTGTTCCGCTTGCACCAATAACAGCGGTATTGGCGATTAAGTTACCTTTAATATCAAAGGTCGAATCCGTTACAGGGTCAGCAGGAGTGAGTATTACATGGTCAATGAAAGTGCCTTTGCTACTTATATCATTACTGAAATCAAATTTACCATCAAGGTTTACCGTCTGTCGCCACCTATCTCCAGGGTCATCGCCTTGGTCAGCACCTATAACAAGAGTAGCACTTAATCCTTCCTGTCCTAATATAACGTTATCCCCTTGCAGGAAACTAACTTGCCCACTGGTTTCTAAAACTAACTGGTCTGGTTGTCCTGATACAAATAATTTCAAAGCTCTAAAATTACCAGTACCAGCCTTATCCGTGAAGATTTCAGCAACGTTTGAGACTTTCCTAATAATCAATCTTTCTCTGTTACCAACCGAACCAGGTGTGCCTAAACTGTATAAAAGTATCTGGGTTGTATCTGTATTGTCACCGTCTTTATTGTAAAGTTCAAGTGTGTTAGACATTCCTGTTGCCTGACTTTGGATTGCAAGTGTATTCGCTCTGCTGGTAAAGAGGAAATCCTGTGTGGCAGTGGTTAAGGTTAATTCATTAAAAGTCGCATCGCCTGCGGTTAATATATCTGCATTTTCAAGGTCAAATCTGTCTTGGTCACTTTCGTAGATTATCTTGCCTGTACTTCCACCATCGCCGTCGAATTGGATAGTGGCGTCATTCGTGCCTGTTCTGTTAATGTGCAAATCACCTGTTGTCGTTATCGCCCCTGCTACATCCAAAGTTACATTAGGGGCTGTACTTTTACCTACACTTAGATTCCCTGATATAGCTCCATCAGCACCGGAATTATCAAAGATGCCCCAATTATTATCGGCTCCGGAAACCGAATCAATAAATAACCCATAAAGTGTGGAAGTGCCGTCCGCCGAACCAGTTGCTTTAGCATAAACAGCATAACCTGTTTTTCGCATATCCCCCGCATCTTCTGTGCCGCTTTGAGTGACTTCATTATAACTACCATAATCTTTAATAGTTACAACATTAGCTGTGTTCCAACTCATCGAATCAACAACTTCGTTGTAACTACCATAATTATTAAACACTGGACTTGCCGTACCTTGCACAGTTCCAGACCTGGTTAGCTTATTAAAACCGGCATAATTATTTTCCGTAAGTCCTGCTCCTGCATTACCACCATGAGTGCCGGTAATAGTTACATCAATGAAATCGCCGTAGGTTTCTAAAAGTCTACTTGCCGCTGTACTTCCTGTAAAGTTTTTGGCGTTATTCAGCACTATCGACGAGCCGTAAGATGCAAGTGCATTGTTACTTGATATAGCAATATCTCTTGTCAACCTTTGGATGTAATTTGTGGCATCAGTAGTCAAATCATTTGTTGCACCATCAATATGCATTCCTGTTGTATCTGTGGCTGCAAGAGTATTGGTAAGTAAGCCAGCCATTGTGAAAGAACCCGATGACGTAATTGAACCTGAATCGATAGTTCCTGTGGTATTAAAGTTGCCTGCCCCCGCTTCAATATCTACGTCAGAGCCGGTGATGTTGCCAACCCCTGTATAATCTCCGCCTGTTATTGATGTCGTTCCATCTGTAAGTATCGTTGCTGAAACCGTATCGCTGAACGTCATCGTTCCGCTCGCCGCTGTCATTGTATGGTCTGTACCGGACACATCAAAGGTCCATACATTAGAGGCGTTTGTGCCATCAGACCAGATAGCAGCGTCAATTTCAGTAGGATCGAAAGATAAAGTATGCGCAATATTCTCTCCGCTCGTCGCCCCGGTACTATCGATTCCCGCCCCGCCTGTAATGGATGCTGCATAATCGCCCGTCGTATTCGTTGCCAGCGTTATCGTCGACCAGTCGGCATCTGTAAAATCGCTTCGAAGGTACGTATTGGCCGCCCCAAGCGCCTTTCTTTTCCACGTCGCACTTGCATCCTGCCCTATTATCAGGTCCCCTCTCTGCACGGTCCCGACAGTCGCGTCCGTATGCCCGGTGGAGAGTATCGCATGTGTGAACAAACTGGAGGTCAACGTCGTCCCTGAAATGGTCAGCCCGGTACCTACCGTCAGGAATTTTATAGCGGTCGCCGAATTGTCCCAGAACACTATCTCATCACTGGCCGGCGGCGTTTCCGACGGTATCCATTTATTATTCGAATTGTCCCAGTACAACATCTGCCCCTGCCCCGAGCCCGGATCCAGCCGGAAATCCGTCAACGCCCGGAACCTCTTTATCTCCTCCTCGGGAAATACATCGCGGATGGGAACAGCAACAGCCGTCGCCGTCAGCAATAACAGGATAATTAATATTCTTTTCTTCATTACGAATTTCCAATAGCCGTCAGTGCGAACAGATCGGTAAAGTCGCCGCCGAGCCCCGCGGCGTCGACAAGGCTGTTATTTCCCTTATTAACGGACTTCCGGGTCCGCGGATCAGTTCTTACATTCGCCATTCCATCCCTCTCCTCGGCGATCACCATCGCCGTCTCCATCATTTTCGTTACCTTATTAAAATGAGGCGTATGCTGTTTAAGCGATTCATTTATATACAGGGCGATATTCAAAGCTATCAACTGGGCGAACCAGAACGGATACTTGGCAGGATCTTCGATCAATACGATATACTTGATAAATACCTCTGAGGCATCGACGTTCGTCTGCAACGTCTTTGTTATCGCGGTTGCATCACCTTTTTCGATGAGCAGCCCTTCTTCGTAGGTAAACTCCACCTCATTACCATCGGCCAGTATCCCACCGTCCTCATCTATCATTGAGGTAGTCCTTATCAGGTTATCGGGCAGTGGTCCGTATTGATGGTCGAATCCTGTGGGCGGGTCGGTAAGTTGCGGTAGCGACTCGCTTCTGGCGTTGCACCATTTCCAGTCGCGCATCTCGAATGTCAGACCGGTTGCGAAGTCGTATACCGTACTGGCCAGGCGTGCCGCCTTGGTATTATCGGAGGGAGCGAATATCTTTTTCGACCCGCCGACCAGCAGTGCCAGGTTTATTATTGTCGTTTTATCGATACCCATTTTACAACCCCTCCTTTAATTCTTTCAGCATCTTCTGGTTATCTACCGCCTCTTTATACCTGGGGCATATTTTCACCGCCCTATCGATATAGACCTGTGCCTGCCGGATATCACCTGTTTTCGCCAGCGCCGCCCCCAGTCCGTTAAGAACATAAGGATGGTTGGGATTTGCCTTTATTGACCTGCGAAAATCATATACCGATTGCTCGATATTTCCCGCCAGGTAATTCGCCAGCCCTGCATACCAGTACACCGGTACCGTTGTCAGGTCGACCGTTGTGAACCAGTTAAATCCTTCTGATTCCGCAAGCACTTTTTTATAAGGCACTTCCCCGCTTCGTATCTTCTTTATCCTCGCCGCCGAGTCATGGCGAAATCCCATATCCACTATCGCCAATGCGACTATCAGCGAGGCCGCCACTGCGGCGGGTACTACGAGCATCGGGTGCATCTTCAATTTCACCGGTGCGGACCTCATTATCGTCAGTGAGGCCAGCACAATGAAAACAAGCGAATGGAACGCTCTTTCGCGTGGAAATGAGAAGTTCGCATCCACAAGATACGCCGCCAATACCGCCAGTACCAGCAGGTTCCGCGTCTTTATACTATAATATATAATTGCCGTAAACAGCGACAGATACACCATCAACCCAACGAATCCCATCTCACAGAGTACCCAGACAAGATCGTTATGCGGCTGCCTGTAATACACCCGCACGAACGCATCCTCCCTTTTTATATGCCTGCTGTATTTACCCAGCATCAGCTTCCAGTTACCCGCCCCGACCCCTGTGACCGGGTTATGCTCAGCGAACATTTCCAGCGACGCTTTCCATACATTCACTCTATGCGTCATAGATCCGGAATTGAAGAACCGCTCGGAGAACCCGGCCGCGAAGCCGGCCATTATGACCACAACTACCAGCAGCAGCAAAAGCACCTTCCGTTTAAATATCCCCGTCGTCAGGCAAGCCGCCATTAACCCTGCAATTACCGACCTGCTCATTATTAGAAATATATTCATCACCCCGGACATACATGCTATCGCCCCCATTATCGCCCATCCCTTGCGATATTTCACCGCCGCATACCAGGCGAACGGCATCAGCAGCATGAAGGCCGACGCCCACAGATTCATATTACACATCGAGCCGGTATACCTGTTCCTTACTATCGACCCGGCGGTCCATAACAAGACAACGACCTGCACCAGCCCCCACATCCCTATCACGAACGACAGGCAGGCCATTATTTTTATTATGGTCCTTTCTGTGAGTATTACCGGTATCAATATCAAAAGCACCCCGAATAAGAACGCTCTTAACACTTCGTACAGCCATTCGGAGCGATTAACAGCATTGAGCCCTGATATTACTATGGTCGCGAAGAACAACCAGTACAGTATGGCTATCGGATGCCGAAGGGCCGTCAGCTGCACGTCCCCGACAGATACCCTGGTCATTACCGATATCAGCAGCAGAAATGTCCCGACCGCCAGAACGATATTTCGGATACTAAGTGCCGGGTCCGGGGTCGAATAGTCCATTGCCAGCAGGCACAGTACGAACATGCTCGTCAGTATTATCTTTTCAGATATCCTCAAAATACCCATTTGCTTACCGTCCACAACCCGACAAACCATATTACAACTACGATCACAGCGATCGCCGCCAGTATATAGGTCCCGCATCTTTCGCGCAGGTTCATCCGCTGTTTCATTTCCACCTCAAAAATAAAAGGCGGGGTCCTGCCCCGCCCTTTTATGTTACTGGGAAGAAGCTGCCCCGATGATCACACCTGTTTCACCATCGTCATTGACACCATAATTTTCGAACAGGCTAAGTGCCGTTGTCGTAGTGGGATTTATCCATGTTATCTGACCATCGGTAGCGATCCGCAGCGTATTGTTCTTTATAGTCCCCGTCACACCTGACATCGTACTGATATTCTCATCGACCGCGTTGAGATTAGCAAAGTCGTTATAGGCGATGAATACATTTGTCGGCGACGTGGTTATGAACTCGACATTGCCTATACTAAAATCACCCGTGGCTCGGTTCCCTACGATAACAGGCCTGTCGCAACCCAACAGTGATATAAACGATTCGTTACCGGCCGTGGCGGTCCCGTTCAGATCGCAGCCGGCAATGAGCATATTATCGGCATTGCCATCGGTCTGTATCCAGGTAACGGTATTATCGGTACCGAGATCGATGAACTCACAGTGTACCATCGAAAAATACGCAGCATCCACATCGAAGGGCGCGACAAGTTCATCGATATCACCAACAAATCTGCAGTTTATAAAACTATTGGACGCCGCATCCACTTCGACATCGGTCAGCGTTGCCGTGATAAACGTGAACGTCGCCCGGTTACTACCGATTCCGGTGGAAATTACCTTAACACCTATATTGGTCATTGCCAGGGCGCCGACAGTGGACCAGTCCTCGGTATGTCTTTGTGACAGATATATCCTGTCGCCCAGCAAGGTCGTGGTCAGGGCATATCCTTCGGCGAGTGTGTCCTTTGCATTCAGCCAGCTTGAGCCGTCACCTTCGTTTGACACACCGCTATCGACGTAGAATATACTGCCAAGCCCCGGGTTTTGGCCTATTTCGACGAGTGCATCTATATCCCTCGCCCAGTTGGTGCCGAAATCTTTTAGCCTGCCCGTCCGGAACCAGTCGGAAGGTATAGATGTGCCTTTACTGCCCAGGTTGTATTGCGTGGCGTCCGAATAGCACAATCCGGCGAGCATTATCACCATCATCACCGTTAAAACTAATATCTTTTTCATCTTTTGACCCTTTCAAAATTATTTTCTTTTGAAAGCGTGCTGCGCCTGTGAGGGCACAACACGCATTATTCCACAAAACTCATACTCCAACTCTCGAAACTATCAGCTTGCCGCCTCGACATGGTCGACCTGCAATGCGTGCAGTTCAGGCGCATCGGAGAGCGCTATCATGATGGTCCCTGTCCCTGCGGTGGTGAATACATTAAAGAACATTCGCAGGTACCGCTGATACTGCATTACCGGCATCGGGATATTCAGGAGCAGCGCCCCTGCCGTCAGTTGCGCCAGTGCCCATCGCCCGAGGATATAATCTTTAAGCGCCGTACCGAACGCCGAATCCGTATCGGTCTGCATTCTTATCTCCAGGCTCACAATATCCGTGAATATCGTCCCGACCCGGGCGATTATATACATGGGTTTTCCTGCCCCGAGTTTAATATTCGCCGAGTCCAGATCGATCAGGTTGGCCGATGCGGAATCTGTGGTCACCGTTTCAAACAGGTCGGCCTCGGTAGCGGCGCTGAACGTGTATGTAAAAACGTTATTGATATCGATCATTTTTCTAACTCCTTAAATTTCAGTTTCAATTCAATTTTTCAAACAACTCCATAACAGTTCTTAGTTTTTAGTTCTTAGTTTTTAGTTAATTCAAAACTTAAAACTTAAAACTATTTCAATCTACAGTCGCTTGCGTATTGGTTATCTGCGCTACTTCCCGCACAGGAATACCCCAGAACCGCAATACCGGCCCCGCGAACGGCCCTTCGCCTTCCTTCGCAATGATAAAGCCATTACCCTTTTCATTCGCTCTTTTCATCATCTGGCTCTTGATCGTACGGTTGCAGTATATGACCGCCCCTGCCCCGCCGTCCTCGAGCTCGTTGAATGCATCTATCATTACCTCTTCATCGAATGAGAAGTCATCGACACCGTCGATATTGGATGTTGAGATATTGACTATCCGCTTGATCATGCGCGGGTCGGCGATATCAATTCCGAACGCCACCTGGAACCACGACTGGAACGCCGGGTATTTGGCGTTGTTGTTTGAATTGAGAGGATCGAGAACAAGCTGCTCACCGAAGTCGCGCATCTTGATGGGGCTGCCGCCATTGACAGAATTGGGCATATTACGCGGGAATATCATATTCACGCGTTTCGGGCCGTACTGAATGAAGTATATACTGGTCTTATTGGCCGTGGCCGAGGCGTTACCGCCTGCATTATCGAAGGTGAACTCACTTGACAGTGCGTTATAGTCGCTGCGGTTATTTATCCCGTTTATCTGCAGTGGATTGGTTGCCCGGTTACCGTCGAATATGCGCGATACATGGGTCTTTGTGAGACCGTTGATGAAGAAGGCATCTTCTTTCGCTCTGGCCAGCTCCGGCCCTTCCGGCGCCTGCCTCATCATATCGGCGTCCGGCTCACTGAATCCTGCCAGTAAGGTCGTCGGTTCATTTACGACCTCTGTGACCCCCGCCTCGCGAACAACGCCCTGGCCGAACATGCGCTCGGCGCCTGTCGGTTCGGTAACTGTTCTGGTATGCTGATGTGAGGAGCCATCGTTACACATTATCCATGTGGCGTCCATAACGATGGCATTGGTCTCGCTGAGCACATCAACAATGTCCGCCATGGTCCCGTCAGGGTCCTCTCTGCGAACGAGTTCAGCGAGCGTCAAATTGGTTCCTAAAGCTCTTGTAGCCATAATTTACTCTCCTAAAAATAATTAACGGTTCTTGTTAAACACTTTTTCGGAGAGTAATCTGGCTTACTTGTCAGGCCCTCCTGACACTAACGGCTGCTGGCCGCCGGGGACTTTCCCCGGGAAGCATCAGGCCCACCGGAAGGTGAGTAGTCTGAAAAATTTCAATATTAAATTTTCAATTTTTAATTCATCTTTATCCACAGATCAACACAGATTTTTCACTGATCGTTTGGGTCTGTGGCGGGAGTATGTTTACTGCATTTCCAATAATTAAAACCACATCCTTGCCCCACCGCCTCATTGCAATATAGGCTTGTATATGGCTTATTTTTATCATTCAATGGTGTATGTTCGATGTTAAGCGTTCGGCTTTTCAGCTCCTCCACTTCTTTTCGCAGGGCTGTCAGTTCCTTTTCGTAACCCAGCACGGTCGCTCTCAAAGCCGCCAGATTATACAATATTTTGGTTCTGTGGCTGTCACCGTAGATATATTTGTCCGCCGCCGGCATCTGGATTATACTATCTTCCAGCCGGGGCGTCTCCGGCGTCATGTGCGATTTACTGCATCCTGCAACTGCCAGACCCACCATTATCAATATTACAAAAACAACTATTTTCTTCATTTCATTCCTTTCAATTCCCACCCGGCAGGATTATCCTGCTATTGGGCGTCAATATCTTCGCTTTTTCTTCCTTTTTTATGCTTATTCGATAAGCTTCTACATTCTTGATAACAATACCCTCGATCTGCAAACTCGCCGCCCAGTCATCCGGCAATGCATCAACTGTTCTTTTTGTGATTAAAATAGATTCACCTTTAAGCCCCTTTACCAGGCAAAAAAGTAATTTCAGCATTGTTGCCACTTTCATAGCCTGTTCCATTTGAGCTTTCCTGCCGCAGCACTTTTTATACTTCTTACCACTGCCGCAGGGGCATATCTCATTTCGTCCGGGTTCTTTTTCAACTTGCTTTACCACATCAAACCTCAAAATTCGTATTCGGATACATCTTTGCGGCCTTGTCCTTATCCGTCAGGGCACCGCCACCTCCGCCGGGCTCATCACCACCGAGGACCTTTGCACTCAATGTTTTCAATGCTACGTTATAGAACAGCTGCAGCGTTTCCGCCGGCACTCCCGCCGCATGCCATGCGGCCAGGTCAGTTGCATTCTCATACATCTTGGCGTCGGCTATTTTCTTTTTCAGTTCATCACTGCCGAATATATCGAGCGCTTTCAATGAGATCCGGGCATTCTTACCGAGATCATCACCTTTCCACAGATCCTTCAATGCAGTATGCGAGGTGTCAATGGCCTTCTGCTTTTCATCATTCGCCGTGGCTTCTATCTGTTTATTGGCTTCTATCAGATCGGTAAAAGACTTTATCTGCAACTTCTCAAAAACCTCGGAAAGCTCTTCGACCAGGCCAGCCGATGCCTTGTGCTTATCGAACACCGCCCGGAAAGTATCTTCTATTTCCTGCTGCCGTTCCATGCCCTCCGGCAGAGTTTCAGACTTATAGAACTTATATCCACTGGCATCAGGCGGAGCGCCGTGTGCCTTTGCGATCTCTGCCTTATATGCCGCCTTCACATCGTCACCTGCATCATCGGCAGGCTTCTGGATAACATTCTCCAGCTTCTTGCCATAAGCCGATTTAGTATCGGCATAGGCCTTGACCAGTGCACCGTAGTTAGGAATATCGTCGAATACCTTGGTCTCGCTGTGCCCTTCACCTGCTAATGTGACCAGCGACGCCTTACCCGTATCGGTAAAACTACCGTCATCATTAAAAACCGTACCTGCATCAAATCCATCCATTTTTCATTTCCTTTCAGGTCGTCTCCAGCAGGTCCGGTTTCTCCGGCTGCTGCTGTTCTTTATCCACCATTGCAGAGGCCACCACGGCCTCATGTTCTATCATTTCCATTTTCGCTTCTGCGGTATTGATCCCGCATTTTTCACTGATTATCTTCATAAGTTCATCCAGCACATACTGGCCTTCCGGCTCCGGGGTTTTGCCTTTATACCACTCGAAAACCATCTTCCGCAATTCATAGAGTACCCGCTGTCCTTCCTTACTCGCTAAAAACGTATTGTACCAATCCAGTTGACTGGCCATTTCGATCTCCGGCAAAGACTGCTATTGTTAAATTGTTGCTGTAGCGCTCATTCCCGGCACCTGGATCTCGTCATCCCAGGCCACACCCATCTTCTCGAGTACGGTATTAAATTCCTTAGCCGTCGCCCTTAATTCACCGGTTTTCATCTTCTGCCGTGTTTGGAGCAGTTCGAGTATCTCTTCCACCGGCGTCGTCAATCTGCCCATTTTCTCCAGCAGGCCCAGTGCGTACACCTTTTCCGCCAGCGTTATACCCTTTTTGAATCCTGCCGCAAGGTCGTAAAATTCACCTTTATAGTTCTTCCGCGCCCCGCCTTTCCGCACGAACCTTCGTATCGTCCGTTCAACTGCCAGCCTGATATTCGGGGCCCAGTTGGCAGATTCGCTTTCCTCGGATATTGCCATCGCCTCACTCATTATCTCATCAGGGCGTTTAACATGGCCTATCCTTTTCTCCTGTGATTTTATCTTCGCAGCACCTCGCGATCGTTCTTTTTGACTCTTCAACTCGGCATTCTCCCGCCGCAGCCGTTTCACTTCATCGTCAGCCGATTCGGCCGGCGGTATAGGTTTGGATGTTGGTTTTTCCGGCGCATCAGGCAAAGGCGGCGGATGCAGAATAAGCTCTTTCAATACCGCATTTGTCATTGTATTCTCGACTGTTAGCCCCATTCCCTGTGCCCGATCGATCAACTCTGCCTTATTCATCTTCTCCACCGGTTTCGGTACCTCCGATGACGTCTGTGCCGGCGGAGGCGGTGCGCCCAGCAATGCTGTTATTTCCTTTATCCGGGCCAATTCCTGCGGCACAGCCCCTTCTTTCTCCTGACCGTTAGCGTCCAGATTCTCCGCCTGCAGCCCTTTAAGTTCACCTATAAGTTCTGACCTTTTTGGTTCTGTCATGCTCATTTCCTTTCATTCAAAATTCGACGTTAAACGTTTACATCGAAACCATATATTTATTAATCGATACTGTTCTTACCGGCCTTCGGCACCACTTTGCTCTTTTCCTGGACCATCGGGCCGCAGTCGATCGTCTCATCCCACGCGATCCCTTTCCTGCCGAGTTCTTTCAGCAGCTTGGTCGTCGCCACTGCATCTGCGGTGCTTACTCCCTTGCGGAACCCGCCGTCACGCTTAACGAATTTGCGTATCCTGACCTCCAGTTCCCTTATTTCGTGCTCCTTTAGAGGCGCCTTCTGGGTTTTGCCTGCCTCTTCGTCAGTGCCCCAGGCCTTTAACTGGGCGCATAATTCGTTATACGCCGCTTCGTCCCGTATCGGTGCACCCAGCGCCTCGAGTTCGGCTATCACTTCTACTTTTGTTTTTTTCGACATTGCTTTTCCCTTTCCTGAATATATGGTCATAATTTTCCCGGTACTTTTCCCTGTCAAACGGTCTCGGCCTGCTTCCTTTACCCGTTCTCATTAACCGTTTCCCTTCCAGTCCAGTATTCCCTGGCAGATTATCCCGGCAATGGCGATCGTCCCGATGATAACCGCTACCTTAAAATCCATATCGCTGTTAATGGCCAGGGCCGTTATTGCACCCATAGCGACGCCCATCTTCCGCCAGCCTTCGATCTTACTCTTTTGCTCGTCCATTTTTTGCTCCGCAAAGTTTTTAATTCTTAGTTTTAAGTTTTTAATTAACTCAAAATTCAAACCTCAACACTCAAAATTATCCCACCTCCGCTCCTATCAGGTCTAATGCGCTATCCGCTTCGATCGTTCTGCCCAGCCCCGGCACGGTCTTTGCCGTGTCTATGGCCTGCTGGGTCTGGAGTTCAGCCGCTTCTTTCGCCGCCTGGGCGTCCAGGATATCCTTGACCTCCTCATCACTTCTGATAAGCGATTGTTTCATCCCCTGTGCGATCGCCGCCTCTTCTATAAGTTCCATTTCATTTATCTTTACCAGTGAACTGGGCCACAGACTGCCTATATCGGCGATGACCGCCAGTGCGTTTATCGTACCCCTGGTCTGCGCCGTCGCTCTCTGCAACTGCGGCAGCGGCCCGATGAACATAGTTTGTATCAGCCGGTTCTTCGGCTCCAGCAGGATATCCGGAACGTCCGGCATTCTCTTCGCTATCTGCTCTTCGAACACCCACTGATTGTTCACTACCCTCTTCAAATACTGGTCCTCGAACGATTCCGATACAGGGCTGAGCAAAATAGCCTTATTTCCCTGTATCTGCAGGACCTCACCCAACGTTTTCTGCGGTCCCTGCAGCGTCATCAAAGCGTCCCATAACGGCACGAAAAATTTATCATCTATCGACTGGTGTATCCTGTCGGACTGGGCCGCATCTATCTGCCAGTTACCTCTCGAGAATATCTCCCTGACAATGTCCTTACCCGTATACTTATCCACCACGAACGTCCTGCCACCCGGCCTGGTCTGCATTTCATGCTGTATGCCCTTCGGAGCGATTATCGCCGGGTCCGCCTCCCTGTGCGCCAGTATCAGCATCAACTCACCGATCTTATTGAGTTGCAGCCCTTCGGTAAGTGCGTCGGCGGCGATGGAGAAACCATAGTCAACTCCCGGCTCCCTGCCGTAGGTCCATGCGTTCGGGGCAAATGACGTTCCGCTATCCAGAACAAGCGTACTCTTCCTGCCCTGCCCCTGCCCGGATCTCAGGATGTAGAACACCTTCCATTCCTTCTCCTGACTCCGCGCCGAAGTGCGGTCGGGTTTGGGGTTCTTATAAGTTGCGTAAAGAAATTCGTATTTCCTGAACGGATTACCCTGGCCAATCGCCTTAGCGTCGTTGAGCAGTCGCAGCGGCAGTTTGGTATTATCGAACTCCAGCATGGCGTCCAGGGCCGTTATCTTCACCGGCCGATGAAGTGTGATGAGGTTGCCCCATTTATCATATTTGAGATATGCATCGCGCGGATGCACGGTTTCGTAGTGCATTTTCCCTTCTGTAATGTTCTCCTGCGGAATATTCACCGCCGTCCCGATAACCGCCCCATCCTTCGCAAACCACACGCTCTGACCGTACAGGTCAGATTCGTTCAGTCCGAAATGGATCTGGTCCGCTGCGTCCTGAACATATCTTTTAACATTATCATCCTTCATCAGCCGCACATCGCTCGTTAGAAACGCCACCCACGGCGCCGTTCTGCTCATCTGATGCGCCAGCATTCCCATCGCATATTTATTGGCAGCGTTGGCCGGATGTCCGTCGTAGATGCGTGTTCCGTACTGCTGGCCCTTTTCCTTACCCTGGGCGAGGATGTCATACCTTCTCGGCAGGAATATCTGCTGCAGCTTCTGGCGCAGGGCGTCGAAACACTGCCGTTCATTCTCCATGCGGCTCTGGTTCTTAATTACCAGGTCGGCTATCTGAACGTCAGTCTTTCCACTAAAATCAATCATTTATCACCCTCCATATTAAAAGCCTTGCGTACCGCTTCTTTTGAGGTTTCACTATGACTTTCCCCTCCTTTTATTATAGAATCAAGCAGAGCGATAGTTACTTTCAGATCACCAATCTCCCTCGCCGCCTTTTCCGCAACTTCATATTTAGCATCTATCTGGTTAGCTGAACAGCCTGCATGACAATTACTGCTTATAACCGCATCACCGCCAACAGTCTCACATAAAACCGGAGTCTCATATGCTTGGCGACAATTACATAATTTTCTGCCGTTGGCATATTTGGTAAGCAATAACATAAAACAGTTCTGCCCTTCATTGTAGGCATCGAGTTTTATCTCCTTAATCTCACCTTTGCGGATGATTCGACCTTTGCCGTCCTTGGCCTCTGTTACTTCGTATTTTATCTTCCTACACATTTTTCCCACCTTAAGCGTCAAAATTCGTATTCGGGAACATCTTACTCCTGATCTTCGTTTTTTTATCGTTATCGGTTTTCGCTACCTTCTCCATAGCCTCCGCCTGCTCGCGCTTTTCTTCGGCAAGCCTGTCGGCGGCGGTTGTCGCAGCTGACAGGCGTTTCTCATCGTCATTTATTATTTTGGCCTCCGACAGCGTTCTTGCATCGGATTCGGCCTCCCATCTCTTATCATCAGCCGTCATAGCTATATCATGTGGCATTTTGTTACCCTGTAACAGTTATTAGTTTTTAATTAACTCAAAATTCAAAACTCAAAACTATTTCAATTCACCGCTAAAAGATCGAACTCTTCTTCTTCCACCTTCGGCTCTGCAACTTCAAATCCATTTTTCGCAGATACCATTTTACCGCAAAACGGGCAATCTACCTCGATATCTTCAACTCCGACTATCGAACCCGGCCTCGGCAGGCCTATTTTCTTCTTACAGCCCGGACATACCGCCGCAAATACTGACATTATCCAACCTCCAGCAGGTCCGTAACACCACTATCTTCTCTATAGCCCTTTCTCGTCGGCGTCGCACCCGGATACCCAAGCGCCTCACCGCCTATTTCTCCATAACGATACATCATGGCCATATGCCGATAGGCGTCCATCACATGCCGATGCCAGGTCTTTGCCACCATATCGTGATATATCGTCACCTCATCGGTACTCAACGCCATGTTCTTTTTCTTACCATACCCAGCCGCCGCCTTAATGAACGTAACGCATTTTTCCTTATTTATTTCAAGCTGGCCGAAAACGCTCCTCCCCGCCTCGATCCCATCCTCGAACGAATGCTTTATGCACGGGTCGATAGCAAATCCCAATTCCGCCAGAAGGTCCGTTGTCGTCCTTCCCGTCTGGAACTTCCCACCCGTCCCCCATTCGAACTCAGGGCCGGCCCAGTGGCCGCCGTAGACGTATGGTTTACTCTGCAATACCTTCGCCCAGTTAGGCGCTCCCTGCCCTTCATTATCGAAATAATCATCGATCAGCCGTATCCTTCCCCGCAGGAACTGGAAGAACAGTACCGCCGTCCACACATCACCTGTATCACTGAACGTATATACTTTCGCCGAATCGTCCCAGCCGAAACTGCCTATCCTCTTTTCGCGTTTGGCCGTCGCCAGTTTCGCCCCGTAGTACGTCCCCTCCTTATGCGTCGGGAACAGCCCTTTGACCCTTAATCGTGTCCCATCACCGTTCTCACCATACTTTTTGATTATCCTCTCGACATATTCCCTGCCGGCCAGGCCTGGTATCGCCCTTCTGCCCTGTTTGTAATTGGGTGTATCCATCGCCGAGACCGTGATAACATTCCAGCCTTCATCGCTGGTATAGGCCTTATTACCCTCATTCAATTCGGCATCCGACGAATAACATGCCCGTGCGAAATCGCATTCCGGGTCGGTCGGGTTCCCGATAGCGATCACTTTGCACTGTGAATCGATTATCAAACCCTCCATTATCGTCCGCCATATCTGCGGTATGATCCCACAGGCCTCATCTATCGCCACCAGCAGCCATTCGTTATGCCAGCCCTGCATCTTAGTTGCATGTTCGGCCGCCGAGTCAGGCGATGTCGAAAATCCTATTGCGAAGTTCTTTTCCCATTTCTCTCTTTCCTCCGGTTCCAGCGATCCGAGCACCTCTTTGCCGGGCTTAACGTCCCACTGCAGCGTTGTTACCTTCCCGCCGAGCGGCACTTTCGCCCCTGCAATGGCGGCGTGTATCTCCCGCCATAGTTGATTGCGCACCTGGTTATCGCTGGGTGCGGTCGTTATCACCGTCGACGGCTGATAGCACGTCTTGAACCATGTTATCGCCCGCCCTAACGTGAACGTTTTGGAAACGCTGTGGCCAGCCCTGACGGCTGTGAACTGATTATCGCGAATAGAATGAAGTATTTCCACCATTTTCCGCCAGACATATTCGTATTTCAAACTGAGTATCTGCGTAACGAAACCGACCGGGTCCTGCCGATACGCTAACATCTTCTCATATATCTGCTCTGTATCTGTAAGTTGTTGGATCATTTCTTATCTCATCCCAGTTATTATATCCGAGGTTTCATTTAACGTCTGTGCTACAACTTTAGATTCTTCTTTAAATCCTTCTGCGAGATCCATTAATGGGCGTCCATAATAGCCATGTTTTTTATTATGTTTCCTGTTTACAGGGTCATTTGCAAACTCTAATCTTGGACCATCCGTTCTCACTGTTTAGCTCGCTTTCCTTTTACCGCTCATTATCGCTGCGATATCCGCCAGGCTCTTACCCTCCACTTCCAGCTTCTCCTGCGGTATCCAGCGTTTTTCTACAGGCCCTATATGCGGCAGGACGAATTTCGCAGCGTTCACATCACCGTGCATCCGCTCTTCCTCCTGCCGGACAGTTACCATTTTTTCCGATCTCTGTTCCAGTACGGCCTGCTGTATCTTTATCTTCAAAACACCGTTTGTGGTGCTTTTATCGAACTTTACGTTAAATTTAACAGCCAGCAGGTGCAGTGCCTTTTTATCCAGGCTGCTCATCGCCGGCATGTCAGGTCCGACTGTCTGCAGTTCTTTGAACTTTTTCACGCGGGTATAGGGCTGTGCCCGTTTTATCATCGCCCCTTTTATCTTCCCCGCTTCGATCTTCTCTACCAGTTCCTCATGCGCCTTATTCATTTTCTCCACAAGGCCGGGCTTATAATACTGTGATTCTGGGTTGCGCCAGCGATTGAACGTCCTTAGCGGTATATTCACAACAGTTGCTATCTTTCGGTAATGCAGTTGGCCATTGCCCTTCAAAGGCTGCATTTCGAGTATTATCTGCACGATCTGGAGAGCGAGCCCGGGCGTATACAGCGATTCGCCCTTATCCAGTTTCTGCCCTGTTTCGCCCTTTTTAGTCACATCACTCCTTACTTTGTAAAGCCTTTTGCGAATATCGTAATAACCGTATCGCCCGCCCCCGTTGCGAAACTAAGCGAGCTACTGGCCGTCAGTTGCAGTGCGTCCGGTGAGAAGTCCAGCGTCAGGAACCTGCTGCCGTTGGCTGTGAACTTATACGGCCCCAGCATTGTCGTCTCGGTCCCGTCGCGAATAGTTACCGTATCGGAGACTGCGCAGTTGATTATCATCAGCTCCAGGTACAGGTTCTTCCCCGCCCCCGGCGATGCCTTGATTATTTCGAACCCGCTGGCGTCGTTATCATTGGCATTGACCGTCCATTTCGTCTTTTCCACCGGGCGTATCGCCCCTGCCGGGCTTATCGCCGGCTCATTACTGGCGTCTATCGCCCCGAAGAGGTCTGTCGAGCCCGCCATTACCAGCAGGATAGCTATAATTATCATAACTTCTTTAATTTTGTCCATTTTCAGTCTCCTTATTTTTCAAGTCAAATTCCAGGTCCCTTGTCTGATGTTCCAACTGGTTCACCGTTTCTTCCATCCTGCTCATCTTCAACGCCTCTTCGGCGGTCGGGTTCCTCCCTTCCAGCGACAGTATCGCCAGCCGGATATCTTTTACATTCCTGATAATATTATCAATTTCAAGTATCATCTTCCAAAATAAGACCCCCTGTCGCCGATACGATAATACTTTTAGCAGCATCTATGAATGGTGAGGCGACGTTATCTATCCCATCAGCGATGTCCTCAACTATCTGCTTTCGCAGTCCGGGGTTGTTTTTCAGATTGTCCGCCAGTTTGGCCGGGTCAAATAGTTCGCCGACCGTTAGTTTCTCCAGGTTCTCTTTGGTCACACCTCGCACACCGCGCCTTTTCATCAATTCCGCTATAACGGGAATAACCAATTCATCAACGATCAGCTTCCTAGTCTTTGCATCCATCATTTCATTTCCTTTAGATTTGGCGGGCGGCCCCAGCAGCCCGCCAAGGTCTGTAAACATTCCTTTAACCGGATCGTCACCACTTCATCATTTTTCTGCCCTCTCAAAAAAGAAAAAGCCTGCTGTTTATATAATACAGCAGGCTGGTCGTCACACCCGGCGCAAAATTGTCGCTAAATTAATCACCCTCCAATTTCTTAGACCCAAAACATCTCGGCTCATCTATGTTTAGCATAAAGCGTATTCCCATCGCAGCAACCTGACACCCTTCTTCATAGATAGCAGATTTCAAACCGCCTTCGTATTTGACGTGCAAAACTGCCTTCTGTAATTCACCAAATTCCTCCCCAATAATTGCAAGTTGCTCAAAGACATCGTCAGGCCAGCCAGGATGTTTTTGTTCCGCTTTTTTTAATGCCGCGAAAATATCACTAATCACTTGTTCTTTGTGCTCCTTCATCCTGTTACCTCGCCTTTCTACTTATAATCCTGTCGGTTCCATTGCCGTATTGTTTCTCTGGCACTGTAATTTAACTCTACATAATTGCCGCATTCACACTCTACTCGTGGATGTACAATATTTGTAAATTCAGGCAACTTCCCACACTTACATGCTTTGATTTTAGGCAGCACACTCATTTTTCCCCTTCGATCTGCTTCGGTTCTGGTTTTTCAATTACCTTGCTTTCGACATGCTTGCGTTCGAAGGATCCACTACATTCATCTACTATTATAATAATGCCAGCGTGCCTCTTTCCTCGCATTGCAATCCCCATCTCATCCAAACAAACTCTTCTCAACGGCTCAAAAGCAGCGTCTATCCCACATTTAAGTTCTCTAAGTTGCTTTCTAAACGCAACTCCATCCCCCAGCCCTCCCTCCAACGGTTTTATTTCATGTTCATTTTTCATAAGCTACTCGCCCCTAAAATACTCAATAACTGCTGCATTATCGGCGGGGTAAGCTCGAACCACAGCTTCTTTTCCCACCGCTGTATCTGCCTGCGATACGTACCCATCCTACGCGACAGTTCATTCTCACTTATATCAGCCGCCACCCGCAGCCGCCGCAGTTCGCGCCCTTCCATCCTCTTGTTCGGACAATTTGTTATATGCGCTTTCAGCATCCATGCACCTTTGACTGGTCTTTTTGTTCCCTGGCTGCGTTACGGCCTTCGTCGTCCGATCCTCACAGTGCAATAGCACAGTTCCGGTTGAACGCTCGGCCAGGCCTTGCCAGAAACCAAACATCCTCAGTCAGCCTTTTTTTCGCCTTTTATTAAAATGCGTAGGTTCTGTGTGTGGTAAAAATCAAAATCATGTGATGAATCCACAGCCCACTCGAAATTCTCGATAACTTCTTTCTCTTCCTTATAGTCCCATGACCACATCTTCACTATCACCTTGCGCTTATCCGCATTGTAAATCGGCCGGCGTTTCGTGAAATACCCAACCAAAAAACTACAAACGCTTATCACAACCAGTAAAAAAATAATTTTCATTTAAACCTACCTTTCTTTATC
>SDBU01002786.1_pt1 | contig 22763 bp, 19 predicted proteins | sample 2277071 | NCBI WGS metagenome assembly SDBU01 (sample SAMN10397929, study PRJNA504765) | marine sediment metagenome | isolation source: marine sediment core GS08_GC12, 126 cmbsf | place: Arctic Ocean: Gakkel Ridge, Loki's castle | collected 2008 | reverse complement strand
GGAAAATGAAGAGAATGAAGAAAAAGAAGAATATTCGTCATATTCGTCAGATTCGTCAAGCTCAAAGGGAAATGAAGAAAAAAGTATGACGATGGATGACGAATGTAATAAAAAAATGACGAATAATAGTAATAATACTGATTTTTTAAAGAAAAAGGATAAAATAAGTCCTGACGAATATGACGAATATGACGAATTGACGATGGATTCTGTGCCTAATAAAAATAAAAAAAATTTATTTATTTCAGAAAAAGAAGCTGAAAATATCATGGAGGATTTTGAATAAAATGACTCCTAACCCAAAAAATTTTGAAGTTAGATTCATGGTTTGCCGAAAAGTAAAAGATTTAATAAAATCTGCATCTGATTGTTTAGGTCTTTCTGAAACTTCTTTCTTAAGAGGAACTGCTGTTGCACAATCAGTTAAAGTCATCGCAAATGCAAGAGACAGAAAATCAAATACAAAATATTATTTGCAGGTTGATCAAAACATTGAAACATTAATTGAAGAAAAAAAGGAGAACAAAAACTAAAATGGGAGATTATTATGGGAAGAAAGACGGGATGTCATGGAGAGAAATTATTTTAGAACATGTAAGGAAAATCTTAGAGTGTTCTAGGACAGAGTTCAGAGGAGGGTTTTGGAACGAGTCAGGAAACAATCCACCAATACGAACTTACATCTTTGATACGAGGGCGACTTATATCAACGGAGTTAATTCTTTAGCCGATGTCCTTCTCCCATTTTTTGATGAAGATATGCAAAAAGTTTTTGATGACCATGAAGAAAAAGTAACAAAAGAAAAAATAAAAGAACAATTAGAAGAAGATTATGGAAAAGAAGAAATAGATAGGATAGAAACTACTGCTTTAAAATTACAACTTGTAAAATATAGGTTGGCTTATGCTAGAAAATTATTTCAAGAATTAAATAAGCTTCTTAGAAGAACTGATTATCTAAAGTCAGCAATTTATCAAGAAGAAGATGACGACGAGGAGGAGGAAGAAAAAGAATGAAAAATTTAGTTAAACATCAGAAAGGGAAAAGAAGTGAGATTGTTTATATTGAAAAAAGACTAAAACAAAATATGAATTTTTTATGTGTGATAACTGGGGGAACTGGAGAAGGAAAAACTTTTTGTGGTCTGGCAGAAGCCGAAGCTTTAGATCCTGAATTTGATGCAGAGAGACAAGTTGTTTTTGATATTAGAGGGTTTATGAAATTAATTAATGATCCATGGTTCAAGAAAAAGAAAGTTAAAATTGTTATTTCTGATGAACCCCAAACTTCAATTAATTCGAGAGAGTGGCAATCACGAGTAAATAAAGTTTTCAATTATGTTCTTTCAACATTCAGACACCAAAACATTATTGTTTTCTTCTGCACACCTTACAGGGATTTTTTAGATAGTGCTTCCATGAAATTAATGAACTGCAACTTTGAATGTAGGGGTGTGAATTTAAAGACAAACAAATCTAAAATAAGAATGAAACTCTTGCAATATAATGCAGAGTTAAAGAAATTTTATAATCATTCGTTGTATGTTCTTCGAGATGGGAAGTATAACAAGATGCCTTTCATATATCTGCCTAAACCATCTAAAAAATTTATAGATATATTCGAGAGAAGGAAGACAGAATTTACTAGACGGCTAAATAAAGAAATCTTAGATGAGTTACAAGTCATAGCCGAGAAATCACAACCATTCTCTAAAGAGTTATTAACATTTAGACAAGAACAAGTAGCAAACTTATTGGAAGAGGGTTTAGAAGTTGAACAAGTGGCAAAGAAGCTAGAGATCTCTTCTGTGGCCGTCTATAAACACCAAGAACTTATGAAAAAGAAAGGAGGATGATATGCCCCATTTCAAGGATTCCGATGAATGCGACAAGGTTCTGGGTGGCTTCTTTCGTCAAATGACGGAGGAAGTGAAGAAGGGAGATGAAGAGATTGTTGAAATACAGAATAAGCTGTCCCAGATCAGCCTGATCGTAAAATTCGTGTGGCGTGATCCTGTGCTGACCCTTACGCTCGACTTCACCCAAGATCCCTTCACGGTCCATACTAACGACGATACAATCGCCGCTACGGCCACATTCACCCTGACCGCAGATAACGGACACAAGTTCTGGCATGGCCAGATTAACCTGGCCAAGGCCTTAACCACAAAAACCATTGTGGCTCGTGGTTCTATTCCCAAAATTCTTAAGCTGTTGCCTGTAATCAAACCGCTCTACATCAGATATCCAGCCTATCTGAAGGAACAGGGACGAGCCGATCTGGTGTTAACGGAATAATCCATGAATCCCTTTGACCCGTATTTCCAGCGAATCCGCGATTACACAAAGGATCTGGGAAACAGCGGATCTATCATGCGGGTATGGTTTGCCGAACCGTCAGATAACGGAAAAGGAATTACGACCCAAGTCACGTCGCCGCTGATCTTGAGGGAAAACACGGCTGTAGAATTGGGTGGCCCTCTAACAGCCGGCTCGACCTTTATCATCTGGACCGAAGATGTCTCCCTGATATCCAACGGACGAGTAACTCTAGTCGGGCCAGACATCACTGAAGCGAAGGGGGATATTCTGCCCTTTGGACAGGTCACGTTGGTTGGAGGTCCTGCCCTCAGCAAGGAGATTCAGTCACGTCTGGAAAGAGAGCAATATGCCGCCGAACAGGTTCCTGGGTATATGGCACGCAGCACAGGCGGGCGAATCTGGTCTCGCGTGAGCTGTGAAGCCCTTGATAATGGATTCTCTTTGCGTTTGCTAGGGGCTGCCATCCTTCGTCATATTCGTGCTAAGCTTCCCCCAGTAACTGTGGCGGAGATTCTTTTTGTCACTTCATCCGTTGAGGATGTGCAGAATCTTGAGAAAATCGGCGCCCAGGTGAGAAAGCTGTCCCATGATCTGCGCCGGGAGCGCATTAAACAGACCGCCAATGGTGAATATGAATGCGAGAGCAACATCTCCTGCGAAGTATGTCCCGACATCGAGGTCTGTTCTGAAATCCGTCAAATACTGGTCATCCGAAAGAGGGGCAAGTAAGCGAAGCGCGCGCGATAGCTAGAGACAGTTGTGCTTCAATTCCTCTTTCTATTGACGCGAAAGCAATATCAGCCTAGAATACCCTCTACCAATCGCTACAGATGACAGCTATCTTTCTTCAATCCAGTCAGGAGGTGCACAATGTTTGGAGGCCATGGGAAGATTCTAAGGGTCAATTTGTCTGAGGGCAAAGTTTCACAAGAGGATATTCCCGAAGATCTTTTTGACAAGTTTTTGACCGGTGCAGGGCTGGCAACCCATTATCTATTTCGTGAGGTTCCCAAGGGTGCGGAGCCGCTTGGCCCTGAAAACGAGCTTATACTTATGACCGGAGCGCTGACCGGAACCATCGCTCCCAGCACGGGAAGGTTTAACTGGGTTTTCAAATCGCCACTAACCGGTATTTGGGCGCAGTCGAACTCGGCCGGTTTCTGGGGAGTGGAATTCAAGAAAACAGGATACGACGGCATCATTTTCCAGGGCATATCACCTAAGCCTGTTTACCTGGTGATTGAGGAGGACAAAGCCGAGCTCAGAGATGCGAGTCATTTGTGGGGCAAAAGTGTTCCCGAGACCACAAAGTTGATAAAAGAAGAGTTGGGCGAGAAGTTTAATGTCGATTGCATCGGAATAGCTGGCGAGAATCAGGTTAGATATGCCAGCATTATGAATGACCTCCACCGGGCAGCGGGAAGATGCGGCGGCGGCGCTGTAATGGGCTCAAAGCTACTGAAAGCTATCGCTGTACGCGGAACGAAGCCAGTCAACATAGCAAATCCCACTGCCTTTAAAGAGGTCTCAAAGAAACAGTTTGAGTTATTGGACCAGCATATGTTCAAAGTAGCACTTGAGACGTTCGGCACTAACGTTGTTATCGATCTGGTAAATGCAAGGGGCGGATTCCCCACAAGGAACTGGCAAACTTGCGTTTTTCCCGAACTTGAGGAAATAAACGCGCAAGCCCTCAGTGAGAAGGTTCTTATAGAACCGATGGGATGCTTTGCCTGCCCGCTCAGGTGTGGAAGGCGGAGTGAGATCAGGCAAGGGAAGTATAAAGGCGCCAGTGGGGAAGGACCGGAATTCGAAAGCGTGGGAACTTTTGGTGGTTCGTGCCATGTTACCGATATGGAAGCAATTACAATGGCGCACTACCTGTGCGATGACTTAGGCCTAGATACAATCTCAACAGGAGCCACCATAGGTTTCGCTATTGAATGTTACGAGAAGGAAATCTTAACAAAATCAGATACAGATGGATTAGAGCTCAGATTTGGTGATCCTGACATCGTAATAGAGCTGATACATAAGATAGCCAAGAGAGAGGGGTTTGGCGATTTCCTGGCTGAGGGGACAAGAAGGATGGCCCAGAAGTTAGACAAGGGAAGCGAGAGATTCGCTATGAATGTTAAGGGGCTGGAGCTTCCCGCCTACGACTCCAGAGCGGTTCAAATAACCGGTCTGGCATATGCTGTTGCCAACAGGGGTGGCGACCACGTTACAGCCTATATCCAGGGCCCTACTTTTCTCGATATTCCTTTCCTGTGTATTCCAGACAGCCAAATCAAGGACCCGCTTGTTGCCGATCCCGGAGAGGTTCACATTCTAGTGGATCTGGAGAATGTCATGACCGCGCTTGATACCCTCGGAGCATGTAAGTTCATGGGATTCTGTGTAGCCTCTGATGAATGGGTGGAGTTGGTGGCACACTGTCTCGGACGCGATTTCACGTATGATGATTTGATGAGGGTTGGCGAAAGGGCTTATAACCTTGCCAGGGTCTTTAATGTGAGGGAGGGAGTGACCAGAGCCGATGATACATTACCCCCCAGGCTGTTGGAGGAACCGCTGACCGAGGGCCCAGCCGCTGGCAAGGTAAATGAGAATTTACCTGCGATGTTGGACAAGTACTATGAGCTGCGAGGATGGGATAAGGCTACCGGCAAGCCCACTCCTGAGAAGCTCAAAGAGCTGGGGCTAGAAGAGTATACCGCTTGATATATGGGAGTGATGGAAAGGACGACTGATGGCGGAGAAGATAAAGGGAAGTGACAAACCCTGGCTTAAGCACTATAAGCTCGGGCCCTATACACTGAAAAAGAGTCTGGAACCATATCCCATAACACCGATGCATAAGTTCCTGGATGATTCGGCCGAAGCATATCCTGGCCACGTTGCTGTTGAGTACTTGGGAAGGAAAATAAAGTACAGCGAACTGGAGCTTTATGTAAACAAACTAGCGAACGCACTTGCAGGGTTGGGTGTAAAGAAGGGTGACAAGGTAGCAACAATTCTTCCTAATTGCCCCCAGTTCATCATAACTGACTTCGCTGTGTCGAAAACGGGTGCCGCTCTCGTTCCTTGCAGTACGCTTCACAAGGTCCTTGACCTGGAATATGAGATAGGCGAATCAGGCGCGGAGACAGTGGTTTGCTCGGACGATGCCTTCAGTCTGGTCAATTCAATAAAAGATAAAACGAAACTCAAGAACATAATAGTCACATCCCCCATGGATTACTCCGCACAAGAGCCCGAGGTAAAAGAAGTGCCTGGTGCCTATCAGTTCAAAGACCTCATAGCAGAACATGAACCGAATCCCCCTCAGGTTGACATCGATCCGGTGGAGGATCTGGCCTATCTTTCCTTCACCGGGGGTGCCACTGGAGTGCCAAAAGGTGTGATGATAACCCACTACAACAGGGCTTGCAATGTTAGACAAGCCATATGGTTACTTGAACCTTTGTGGCCGGGGGTGAAAGGAAAAGCCGCTTCGCAAATAGTTGTTCCCTTGTTCCATTCGTACGGACATTTAGGCATGCAGGGCGCTATTGCCTTGGGCCTGCGGATTCTGTTGGTTTCTGACCCCAGAGACATCGACCAGACCGTCCGCCTTTTGAAAGAGAACCGCCCCATGCTGGTTTATGTTGTTCCTACTCACCTTATGAAGATAGCTGAGAGGAAAATTGGGAGACTGCCAGTCATGTTCATGTCAGGCGCAGCTCCACTTCCGAAGGAGGTCTTTGAGACGATCAAACGGGATATCATGATGCCGGTATCAGAAGGCTACGGCTTGACCGAGTGTGGCCCCTTGACTCACGCCAATCTTTCAACCTATTCCAAAATCACCGGTTTTGTTACTAAGGAGATACTGGGTATCGGTGTGCCGGTTCCTGATACCGAGGTGAAAATCGTGGATGTAGAAACAGGCGAGGAGCTTGGTGCAGGGGAAAGCGGTGAAATACTCATTCGAGGGCCACAGACGATGAAGGGATACTGGCCTACCCCTGGCAGCGGACTAGATAATGGCTGGCTGCACAGTGGTGATATCGGAAGAATGGATGAAGATGGATATTTTATCCTCGAAGACCGGATCAAGGATATGGCGAATATCTCGGGGCTCAAGGTTTATACGACGGAGGTTGATGAGGTTCTATTTAAATACCCCGGGGTGGCTATGGCCGCGGCGGTGGGAATCCCCGATCCCGAGCGCCCGGGGAGCGAGAGAATAAAGGCTTTTATAAAGCCAAAGGAAGAATACAAGGGCAAGTTGAATCCTGACGATATTATCGCCTATTGCAAGGACAAACTCCCCTCTGTCGCAGTTCCCAAATATATCGAGTTCAGAGACGAGTTGCCCCTGACCGTAACAGAGAAAATATTCAAGAGGGCATTAAGAGAAGAGGAAATCAAGAAGATGAAGGAGCAAGGAGTACTCAAATAGAGAAAAAGGGGGGGAGAAATGATAGCTTATGCAACACCTGAATGGGTGGCAGCGGTGGGGGAGAATTACAGGGCAAACCCGGAGAACGCAACCAAGATTTTCAAAGGTATGACCATATTTCTGACTTTTCGTATCCAGGCTGACCCGAAGTTCGGTCTGGACGAGGATATCGATTTCGGCACGCATTTGGAGGACGGAGTGCTGCAGGATGATGGCACCCTTATGAGCAAGGAGGACTCCGAAAGGAAAGCCGGGTTTATCCTCACTGCGCCGCCCAGGATTTGGAAAAGGCTCATACAAAAAGAGGAGGGCTTCGTCTCATCCTTCATGACCGGGAAGATAATGCTGGCTAAGGGCGAGGCGTCGAAGATTATAGCGCTGGCCTCGAAGAGTCCGGCCCTGGTTGATACCTTCAACAAAGTGGATACCGAATGGCCCGATGAAATGTCACCCCAGAGGTTGGAGGAGTATAAGGCTCAGGTTAAGGAATTCAGGGAGCGATTGGGGGTCTAGCACTCAGGACAGAGTGGCAGGGTGGGTTAAACGTAGCGAAACCCACCGCCTATACTAACATTCGCCTTGAGATATAAATCGATCGCCCGCAGAGTGTAGGGGCACGGCATGCCGTGCCCCTACTTGCAGCGAACGGCGTCATTGATGTCGGTTACCCCAAAAACAGAAGAGGCGTTTCGCGAAATGCCTCTTCTTGTGGTGCGCCCGTCGAACTATTAACGCCCCTGACTCGTGTCATTCCTGCGAAAGCAGGAATCCAAACCACGCCCTCAGCCAAAGGGGAACAAATCCCCTTTGGAAACCCCAGCATTTTGAATGCGTGAATGATTCATCACCGCAGCAAGCTGCGGGTCATCCTCGAAGGCTTTTTATATAATCTTCACTGGATTGCAACGTACCAAACAGCTTTAATATCGCTTGGACTTCTATCTTCTACAGCTTTTTCCAAAGTACCTGGTGCAACCAACCGCTTCTGCGGAATTCTTGTTATAATGTAGGCAATTATCCACCACAGGATTGCCAAGGATAGATGCCGAGTATTAAAATCGCTGATAGCGTATACGCGGTGCGAGACACGATATATTGTAAGTTTCTCCGCCTTTATTCGTGATTTCTCCTTATCTACGATCTATGTACAAAGGAGGTTGAAATGCCAAACAAAAGCAGGCAAGAAGGCACGGAGTACGTCCTCAAGATGGCAAAGGAGCATGACGTAAAGTTCACCAAGCTCTGGTTCACAGACATCCTGGGCATCCTGAAGAGCTTCGCCATCACCACAGAAGAACTGGAAAACGCCCTCGACCATGGGATGGGCTTCGATGGCTCATCTATAGAGGGGTTTGCCCGCATCGACGAGAGCGACATGGTCGCCCTGCCTGACCCCGATACCTTCCAGCTACTACCCTGGAGACCAAGGGAGCACAACGCCGTGGCCCGAATGTTCTGCGACATTCTGAGGCCCGGCGGCGAGCCCTTCGATGGCGACCCCAGATACGTCCTGAAGAGAAACCTCAAGCGGGCAGCCGATATGGGCTACACCTTCTATGTAGGACCTGAGCTCGAGTACTTCTACTTCCGCGACTCCAAGGGAACCGAGACGCTGGATGACGGGGGCTACTTCGATATGACCCCCAGAGACACAGCCACAGACCTGAGGAGGGAAACAGTCCTCACTCTCCAGGAACTTGGTATAGGCGTCGAGTACTCCCATCACGAGGTCGCACCCAGCCAGCACGAGATAGATATGAGATATACCGACGCCCTCACCATGGCAGATAATGTCATGACCTACCGCCTCGTAGTTAAAGAAATAGCCCTGAAGAACGGGGTCTACGCGACATTCATGCCCAAACCAGTGTTCGGCATCAACGGCAGCGGCATGCACGTACACCAGTCTCTATTCGAAGAAGAGCATAACGCCTTCTTCGATGAGAAAGACCCGTATCACCTCTCCAAGGCAGCTAGGAGCTATATTGCTGGTCTGCTGAAGCATGGCCCTGAAATCACATCCGTCACCAACCAGTGGGTCAATTCCTACAAGCGGCTTGTTCCCGGTTACGAGGCACCGGTCTATCTTTCCTGGGCACGTCGCAACCGATCAGACCTGATCAGAGTCCCGGAGTACCAGCCAGGCAAGGAAAAAACTACAAGGATAGAGTTCAGGTCACCGGACCCTGCCTGCAACCCCTACCTTGCCTTCAGCGTAATGCTCGCCGCAGGACTGGACGGAATCGAGAAAGGGTATGAAGCTCCTGAGCCCGTGCAAGAGAACGTATACGAGATGAGCGATAAAGAGAGGGAAAGAAGGGGAATAGGCACGCTGCCGGGCAGCCTCATAGAGGCCATTCACCTAACTGAAAAGAGTGAAGTTGTCCGAAAAGCCCTTGGCGATCACGTTTTCGATGCTTTCATCACCAACAAAAAGATTGAATGGGACCGGTACCGGACTCACGTGTCCGAATACGAGCTCAAGAGATATCTGCCAATCTTGTAAGGCACGTAATCCTCTTGGGGATTGACAAAAGCTCACAAAAGTGTTAAATCTAGTGCAGTCCGCAACCCTGTGAGCTTGCGGACTAACAGCGCTAGTTACTATGAGCTTTCAGTCCTTATATTGCAAGTACTACGGACTAACTGATTCTCCCGAATCGATTGATTCTATTTCTGATTCCAAGGGAATTGCCAGTCAAGCTAAGATCCAAAGGGCATTCTACGATCAGACCCGATTCCCAGTAGAGAGTTGGTTTGCGATGATGGTACCCATACGATCGCCGCTTTATCCAATTGGAGTCCTTGCACTAAACCAAAGGACTGTTGACAGTGATTATGAGCGATGCTATGCTTGGCACAACAGCGATGTTGACCTATTAACAGACGCTGCCAGCATACTCCAGCACTCCACCGGCGGAGTCAGGCGCTCTGGTTACTGGTATATACCTAGTTTGAAAACCAACAGCGGCTCGACTCTTGCAGATAGCAGAGGTACAAACGTGAAGATGTTATTTAGATTCTCGAGAACAACCACGTCCTCTAGTACTGCTACAACAGCAAGACACTGTCATCGCCATCCTCGAGAGAAAGCCCCATATAGCGAAACACGTCTGGCAAAGCAGTATCGACTATGAAGCAAAAACGCCTTCTTGCAATATTAGTTTTATGCTCTGCGATCTTTGGAATGTCGTTATTAGGCCCCACCACAGTTCATGCCCAACAACCCTCGCCCGCTGTCATAGAAACCTACGTCATCGAGAATATCGATGGCAGCGATGTAACCAATGGCCCATTGATGGCCGGTGCTACCTACACAGTTTATCTGGAGGTCAACATAGGCGTTGACTTGGCCAATACTACCTTGAGTCTTGCCACACCTATGATAAAAGTGGAGGACGTATACTGGAGTCTTGAAAACGATTATCCGGGCATAGATACTGAGTTGTGGCAGCCAGGACGAGCTACTATCGAGTTCGATGCGGTCAAAGGCACTGCTCAACTTACATTGAAAGGGGCTGTGCCTTCAGACTACACATCTGAGAAACTGCCCAATGGTGACTATCTTCATTTCATTGAGTCCATTTCCCTGGTAAAGCTTACCCTGGGGCCGGATGACACACTGCTAGACGAATGTTCCGCTGAGGTCAAGGATCAGGCAATAGTCGCTTACCAGCAGACGCTAACCGAGAAGACCAGCTTATTGCAAACCACTGACGCCGATCCTAAATATGAAGACCTCGCGACAGAGATACTAGCCCTCGCTGAGGAGTTCTACAGTCAGGGCTACGTCGAGAATGCAACCAGTTTACTTAATACCTTACCCGAATCTGCCTCAGATTTCCCCGTACCGGTTGAAGAGGGCTCATTCGTGATCTACATAATCATCATCGTCGTGCTCGCAGTCATAATGCTTGCTTTCCTGGCACTGTTTTTCAGGGCCAGGGCAAACAGCAGCTTCCTTCGCCAGCAAGTTGATGAAGAAGCTGGAAAATTGGATGTGCTCTCAATCAAGACATCTAAAATAGACAGACAACTCGCACGAGACATCGAGCAGATAAAGGAGCAACTCGAGAGGATCAGCGGGAGGTGACCGTATGGCTCATGTCAGAAGCTATAATTCAGCTATACAACTTATAGGCTTGGGTGGAGCAGGTGTCAACATAGTAGAAGCATTCATAAACAACCGCAGGGAACTCATACCCCTCCTCAAGAGAGAAGGAATTCGGATATCCTGCTTGGCCATTGACGTAGCGGATCACGACATCCAGAGCCTTGAGTTCTCAGCTAGAGATCTTTTAGAGCAACTCAAAGAGGAGGGCATTCCTTCCGACAAAATCTCTATCATTGCTAAGTCAGTTAAATTCCCGACCCCCGAAAGCATGTTCGATTTCATCAACAAATATCCCCAGTATCTGAAGCGAGAAGGGGTTACCCCGCCCAAGGATTACCAGCCCTGGCTGGCATCATCCATGGATATACCGCCACTAGCGGGAGGGGTGGGACGGAGGAGGGCTCTTTCCAAGGCCATTTACGGTCTCAACTACCACCATTTGAGATTGTTGGATAACTATATGGACAGCTTTAAGGAACATCTCTTCACGTCCACAATCCAGCCTGTAGTTTTCGTCATCTACGGGCTAGGCGGTGGCAGCGGCAGCGGCATGGTCCTCGACTTCACCAGACATTTAAGGAAGAGGATGGGCAGTGGAGTGCCCATAATCGGCCTATGCATTCTCCCATGCGTTGGGGATGACCCTCCCGCCAAAGGCACCTCGGCCTACAGCGCACTACTCGAAAATGGCCTGGCCGTCGACAAGCGTAACAACGCCAACATAATCAAACGATTCGGCAGTGCCTACGAAAACCCCTTCAGCGCCTTTCTCGTCATGCCCTTGGGGCCGGCTTATAGCAAAACTGCCAGCCTGATCGATGCCAAACGCATCATTGACGACGCTATCGTCGATGTTTTAATGAACTCTCTCAGCTTTGATCTCGCCGACCTACTTAGCAACATAGGTTCGAACATCGATATGGAGGGCAAATGGCTCCATGTGCTGTCCACGCTAAGGATAAGCTACCCTGTAACTGAGTTCATAGAGCTAACCAAGATATATCTGGATCGGCTGGATAAAGTCCGGGCACTTAGGCGTGAGAAAAAAGAGGTCTATGGGGGAACTCATGCGACAGAAACCGGTGGCGTGAACAAAATTATAGACATCTGCTACCAGGACCTGAGAGACGTCTATCGTCACCTACTGATAGAGTCAGGCAAGTACAGCGCCGACAACTTCGACGAAGTGGTAGACAGCCTGATTAACGCCGACCGTTCTGTGGAGACAGAATACATAATGCACCTGAGGGGTGTGGACGATCCCATCAAAACACAGGTCAACGAACTGGGGCGACCACTTATGGCTATAGGCTTGGACGCGCCCGAGGGGACAGTAGAGGCAATGATACGCAATCAGGCATCAATGCTCATTGCGCTCGGAGGCTGCATCTCCAAGAATTACAGAGAATTCTTGGCTGAAGTGGATGACATCCTGGATAATCTGAGGGATAGCCTGCCCAGCGCCCAGCAGTTGACCGCCAAGGAGGTGCAGCTGGTCAATGACGTTGCTGAGCTTGCGATCATGATAAGGGACTATCTCGGCAGCCTCAGGTTATACCTTGAGACCAAGAAGATGGCCGATAAGCTGCAGAAACAACTCCAAAAGAGCGAGAAGACTGAGATCCAGCAGGCTGCGTTGACAAAGGTCGAACGAATCATAAACCCCGAGCTTGTAGTTCTGTTCTCCCTGCTGTCATCAATGTTCACCCCCTTAAATATCCAACTGAAAAGCATAGATTCTCAACTGGTCAACTGCCGTAGAGTAAAGAGAGTATTGGAAGAGGAGATATCGAACCTCACATCCAGCCTCGATAACCTTGAACTCAATCGTAAAAGCAAGCAGGTTGAGCAAAGCCGTGCTGGCAGAGAGATGCACAACATCAAGCTAGGTTTTCTCTCTGGGGGTAAGAAGAAGCTCTGGGGTGAGAAAGGAAGGAAGTTAGACCATTCTTTGGCGATAGTGAACGAGGATATTCGCTCAGTAAGCGACGAGTTGCGCCATGTTCAGGGTAAACTGGCCGAATATTCAAGCATAGAGAGAAGGTTCGAGGTCAATTCCGATTACCGGAAGCTGCTGACAGCCATATCCGAGACATCCGACCTTCACTATGAAAAGATGAACGAGATGGTTAAGGACAAGGGATTCTATGACCGAACTGCAGAACTAACCGAGGATGTCCAGTTAAAACTTATGCAGAGGATACTGATGGAGGATGAGGCCTCCCTGTCCAATGAGAACATCCTCAGAGAGATAATTGACAAAGATAACCTGAGAGAATACCTGTCGAGCGTACTCGGTATCTTCAGAATTCCAGGTGTAATGGGACTCACCTCGGAGTACAGGACAGACTACATCTGGTTCGCAGTGGTGTCACCCCGCGGTATCTGGGACCACGACCTGACAGCGGACGTCAGGGCCACGTTGTCTGGCTATGTGAAGGAAGATGCGTCAAGAAGTATCGCTATCAGAGAGATTGATTCTACCGATCCCTGGACAGTGAGGTTCATGGTAATCTCAGCCAAGGCAGAGCCCCAGTTCCTCGAATGTTACGGGGAGATGAAGCATATATATGAACACGCCACAGCGGAGGAGAAAGCGCTGTCACATTCATTCTTATTGGAACATGGCGTAGACGTTGTTACTGAAAGTGAACCCACGGAAAACACCCCAGGGGATACTATTAAAGCTGAGCGGTGAGAGGCGTCACCATCGTATTCTCAGTGCGTAAACCGTGGGCGGAAGTAGGATGGAAACTATCTCGTCATATCTGCAAACAGAAGAGGGTACATTTGACGAAGGGTTACTGCGCCAGCAGTGTCAGGTCGGGAGCGACGAGGAGTCATTCAGAGCCCTGCTAGGCAAAGTCACAATAGCCGCCATCTTTCTTGCATCTTCCCTGATTGTCTACTACTTGATGCCCTTTTATCCGCCGACAATGGCGGTCTTCCTAGCGCTGATACCCGCTGTCATTGCCTATCGCTGGCCTGCAGTAGCGCTGTTCTTGATGTTGCTGTTCGCAGCTCCTGCATATTCATATCAACTGGGTGTTACCATATGGATGCTTGGAATCTTGGTCTCGATAGCCGTAGTGCTTCCATTTGGCCTAAGCAGACTGCCCGGCGCATCGCTAAGCTGTGCTGTAGGCGCAGCAGCAGCCGTTCTCATGCTGACTCCCTACTTTTACCTCGCCTTACCGCTGCTCGCAGGCATTACCCTGCTCCAACTGAGAGGGTCGCTGGTTGGCGGGGCCTGGGGTCTATTCATCTTCCTGACCTTCTACATACCCTTTCTCGTCCTGGCAGATACCTCTGCTGCACAAGGCGAGACCATTCCTCTCTTTCTCTCTGTTGACTATGCCCAGCAGCCATACCTGAGTAACCTCGATCTAAGCTCACTGAAAAGTGCATTCGAAGGGCAGATTAATAACAGCTTCAATGGTTTCCCTGGCTTCTCCTCGTATTTCGTTGAGGGGTGGGGCGGTATCGCGCTGATTCTGACTATGCTGGTTGCAGTTGTAATTACCCCAGCGATTGTCAACACCGCAACCCGATTCAGGGAAACAGGCGTACTACTTCGCGGCCTAGCACCTCTTATTTTGGTACTAGCCGTCGCGCTAACGTTCCTGGTGCCCTTGCAGCTATTGGCAAAGCCCCTTGGCTATCACACAGGTTTTGCTACTTGGAACGATATTGTGCTCCTAGTTGGACTAATGCTTGCCCTGGGCGTTGCTGCTATCATCATGGAGACTTGGTTGCGCCGCCGCCACATAAAGGTGGAGCTTAGAAGCGACCTGGCTATGCTTTCTCTAGACCTTTATGAACTTCTTGACGATGCCAAGAAACGCCTGCAGCAGGTAGCCTATGTGTGCCCCAACAACAACTTGGCGGATGAGAAAGCTGCCATCGCCCAATGCGAGGAGAAGGTAGCGCTCACTCTCGAGAGCGTCAGTGCTATGGGGCTTTCGAGGCTGGAGCTAAGCTACAATGAGTTCTGCGACATGTTATCGCAACTCCCCAAGCTGCAGCTCCAATTAGAGACCAAACTATTCAACCATCTCGAAGAGTCCAGCCACACCTACAAGAGTACAGTTAATGAAGCCCTCGCCCTCGGCATCCCTGACCTCCAAGATATCATTCAGGAACTTTCGCCTTCATCGCAGGAGCGAGACTACGACAAGGCCCTTATGGAACAAGAAAGGTTGAATAAAGCCTTTGAAGAACTCGCAGACAAGTTAATCTCAGCAGGAGATACAGTAGCCAGCACTATCAAAGACGAGATCGACCCCGAGTTCTCGCTCACCACAATCGATATAGGCCATGGATTCCTCGACCAAGGCAGATTCGAAGAAGCAGCACAAACCATCGCAGAGGACCTGAAAATCATCGATGGCAGGATAGAGGGCTCTATTATTGAATTAGCTGGCAGGGTCGTTGCTATGGCCAATAGCTTCAGGGAGGTTGTGACCTCCCGCCTGATACCTGTAGTAGAGACAATCGGAGATTCGAACACACTAGCAAAATACAATGACACTGTCGCTGAACTTGACGCCATAGTCAGGTCAGTGCAGAACTCCAGAACTCTCGCCGACATCATCAGCATAGTTGAGCAGAGCCGTAAACTGGTCGACCTGGCTACGAATAGTGTGAGAGAGCTTAGCCAACGGATAAACAGCATGGAGACGGATAATGACAGAAGATGCCCAGCGAAATACAACTGGGGGAAAAATAGCCATGCTGTTAGTGAGGTGCAGCAGCTTCTATCCTCAATCGAACATATACCTTCTGAACCCACTATAAGCGCCCGGTTCAATGCAATCGAGAAGGCCGTGCAAGCAGTGGAGCATCAGGCGAAAGCAATCAAACAATATAGCCAGGCCAATGAGTTCCTCATAAACTACCCAAATATAGAGTACATACTCCAGGAGAAGCTAACAATAAACGCAGGAGTAGCGGGCAGGGACCTTCCCGTAAAACTGAAATATGCTCAGGAATATCTGAAACTGTATGCGGCAAAGCACTCAAGCGAGGTAACATTTGATCCTAAATCGGGAGTGCTCAAGTACAGCACCAGCAATGGAACAAGTCAGGATGAGATATCGCCGTGAATACCAACCATGATGATATAACGACTGATCTTGAAGAGGAGAAACTGCTTGCCGAACTCAAGAACGTCAGATTGGATAATGTAGGCAAGGGCAAGCTCTCACTCACCGACAGGCGTATCGAGTTTGAGCACAGGAGCAGCCTTTTATCTCCACCCCGTTTGGAGTTCTCAGTAGACCTCTCCGAGGTCTACTCGGCCAGAGTCAAGGATACCTCAAACACCCTAGTCCTTGAATGGCTAGATGAAAACGGCGAACGCGTGGTCAGTACGCTAAACCTACCCGAAGGCGACGCCGCCACTTCCCTCTGCAGAGCCCTAACCAAGAAACTCAGGATACTGAGACAAGTAGCCGAACTGCAAGAGCGAAGGGCTTGCTATCAGTCTTTCCTCTGGAAAACCGCCTACCACGTATGGGGCATTGTAGGACTGCTATCACAGATTGTTCGTGACCTCCGTGACGAAGATTGGGATACAGTGGATGCCTCTATCAATAAAGCTAGAGAAACAGCCAAGGTGCTCACATTGGAATGCGGGATTGATATCACTGACCAAGTTCACGCGCTTGCCGATACAGTATCCACCCGTGACACGGCTCTGGTACTACGAAGCGTAGTAGCCACTATTGAGTCCATTGGTACCTCATTGCAAAACGACCTTCCCCCTGACGCGGAGTGGCAGGAATTTGCTCTAGAGAGTCAAATCGGGCTGAATTGGCTGGATATGCGATACATTTTTCTCTTCGCTGGCAGGCGCAGGCTCCTCTCGTTATGGCAAGAGTCAGGTGAAACCGAGAAGATTGAGGACTCTCTACCGCGTTTGGTTACGCTCCTATCTATCCTGGCGGACAGAATATCCATGGGGTCACAGCTAGAAAGCTCAGTTGGACAAGATGCGTCCAGTATCGCTGATTCCGTAGAATCGGCGGCGCAGAACTTGGAAACGTGGCTGAAGATCAACACAGGGACAGCTTAGATGATTAGCCAAGATTCAGATAACAAGGTTTCTGTTTGCCCGAACAACCACCAGAATCCCGAGGGCTCGGAGTGGTGTTATGTCTGTGGTCTCCCTATCATAGATTATGAGGCGGAGCTGGAGCTTCTGCTCAGCCAATATGCAGACGAGGAACAGCATGTAAAGTTTCTCAGGGAAAAGGTATTCATAGGAATTGGAGACCAGGGCTGCAAACTCGTCAATGAGTTCCACCAATCCTGGGGTAAGGTTCTGAAAAGCTCGGAGTTCCTCATGATCGAGTCGTCCGGTGAGTCTCAGCAGTCTACTTACTCGATACCCCGACCGCCCTCAAATCAAGAGTACAAGTCCCCACATCTATCGTTGCACCTCCTTCCTATGTCCATAAACAGACAGGTAGGGTACTACGGCTTGGGTGAGCGCCTAGCCCTCGATGACCCTGCTCTGGACGACCGCTTGCTCCGATTAGGCATCAGAGCCTCGACCACCAAGCAAACTGTTATCCTGCTGTCAGCTTTGGGTGGTGGAACCGGCAGCGGCGCCAGTCCACATATACTCCTAAGAGTCAAAGCCCTAAACCCTCATAGCAGGAACTTGGTAATTGCGATGATGCCCGCTGCTGATGAACCCGATGGCGCACACTTCAATGCATTCTGCTCGCTGTCTCGCTTTATTAAGACCGATCGGGGGCCACTTGCCGATGTCCTCCTCCTCGTAGACTATGATCGGTTGATGAAGATTAGAGGAGTGGGTACTATGGGAGAAGAACTGGCCCGGGAATCTCTTCTATCCCACATGGTCGCAGCCTTGGTAGGCGCCATCACAAACGGAGGTTCCAGTGAGGCTGACCCTGGTTACCTTGCCAAGATGAGCAGCTCCATGGGAGTGCACGCTTTTACCCCCTGCTTGGCAATAGGTCGCAGCCTCGAGATATTCGGGGGGATAGAGAATATCCTGGAGAGTGCACTCTCGTCCCCTCTGGCTCCAGTGGACAAAGAGTCCGTCATGCTATCCTACGTGCTGGTACAAGTGCCTGACAGGATGGCATCATCCCTACAGGAAAAGACATTAAGAGCAGAACTCAACAAATGGAACAAAGCCAACTTTCCTCATCTTAAGGGGAGCGTACTCCAGCTTTCTCACTCAAGCAGTACATCGGACCGCGTTGACCTCTGCCTTCTGCTCGGCGGCACGAGATTAGCAATCACAGCCAAAAGGGCAAAGGACGGCTTCAACCGGTTCAAATCGGTCGTGGGAAGAAAGTCCTGGGAACAGGAATTCGGAGTAACCTCCAAGAATTTACTGGAGATGGAAAAGGCCATCGACGCGTATGACAGCAAGCTCGACGAGATGGCAAGCTAAGGCAATCGTCGTTAAACCAAGGAAGAATAACAGTCGCCCGACCTGCAACCAAGAGCCTTTGAATCCCCTGACTACAAACCGCCTAACTGTACAACAAAGAAGAGACCTCATGGGTCCCTGGGTAATGTGCCGCCGGTTGAATTTGCAGGAATCCAGGTAGCAAAATAGTTGGGAAAATCACCTTATGATTGACCCTAAAACGGGGTACACCTCAAATACAGGGAAGACTCTAATTGCTGTTGGCCTATAAAACGGGGGAAGGCCAAGAATAACTTACTAGTACATACTCGTAGCGAGCGGAGATAGTTTAGAAGAATCTTGAGAACGACTTGCCGGGATAAGGGTATCTACTCAGCATGCAGGCCAAGTGCCATTAGAGTGAATCGAGCAGTTTGCCATATCAGCTACCCTATGCTACACTACATCCAACTTCCAAGATAATCGTTTCAGGCACAGGAAAGCCAACCATGGACCAAGAGCGAGGAGCCTCCGAACAACCCAAGCATAAGCATAAGATCATCGCCGCCATCCCCTGTTTTAATGAGCAGCGGTGTATAGGCAGCGTGGTGGTCATGACAAAGAAGTTTGTCGACAGCGTCATAGTCATCGACGACGGCTCCACGGACGCTACTGCTGAGGTTGCTGCCGAGGCTGGAGCGACAGTTCACAAACACGACCAGAATAGAGGTTACGGAGCCGCAATCCGCAGCGCACTGGAAAAAGGGAGGCAGCTCGGAGCAGACGTCCTCGTAGTTCTTGACGGTGATGGGCAACACGATCCGAGGGATATCCCGAACCTAGTTAAGCCCCTGCTTGAGGGAGAAGCGGACGTCGTAGTGGGCTCCCGTTTCCTGGGAAAAGGTAAGAGACCGCCTCTTTATCGGCGTCTGGGGCAGCGAGTCTTGACTACTGCTACCAACATGGGATCGGGTCAGACAGTGAGCGACTCCCAGAGCGGATTCAGAGCCTACTCCTCAAAAGCCCTCAGAGAGCTGACCCTGGCCGAAAGCGGGATGTCTGTAAGTTCAGAGATTCAGTTCGCCATAGGCAGAAGTGGGCTCAGGGTAGCCGAGGTGCCTATAGACGTTTCTTACATGGACAGGGCAAAGAGAAATCCGATAGGTCATGGGGTAAGTGTACTAAGCAGGTTACTGGTTTTGATTAGCTTGAGGCAGCCGTTATTGCTCTTCGGAGTGCCGGGTTTCGTTCTCATGGCAGGGGGGATGGCGTTTGGCGTACGTGTACTGGCGCGGTATAGCGAAACTCGCGAACTGGCGGTAGGGAATGCCTTAGGCATGATTCTGCTTTTCCAGGCAGGTCTGCTGGCGTTGTTCACCGCGCTAATGCTGCAGGCAATGAAAGAACTGATGCGTGGGGAAGTTGGCCGCTTAGCAAAAGAAGTAAGGGGATATGCTCCCGCCGAGGAGTCCGCCGAAGGAGAATAGAGCCGGCAATAGAGCCAACCCACTCCCCCATCAAGCACACGTCAACTTACAATCATAATGCCTTGCTCCGGCAGCCTAGGATGCCCAATGATGAGAAGCCCGGTCACGCATCGCCGGCTAATGATCATCTCAAATGACAATAGATTTGGAGTGACCCTCAATTGAAAAGGGTTCTCATCGTGACCTATTATTTCCCACCCCGTCCCGCCGTGGGTAGCCTGCGCCCCTTAGGGCTCGCCAAGTACCTGCCAGAATTCGGCTGGGAAGCAGTGATTCTGACAGCGAAGCTACCGGACAAGCCAGCACCGGAGTTCAAGGTCATCGAGACACGGTACCATGATACCTTCGGTCCACTTAAGAGATTTCTCGGCCTTGACACCGAACAGAACTTGATGACCCAAATAGCCCAACTCAAGAAAAAGCTGCGCATCAAGTCCGAGAAATCCATGTTGGACTTCCTGTTAGCAGTCTGGGGAGAAGTAACTGCCTATCCCGACCCGCAAAAGGGCTGGCGAAGCTTCGCCGTCGAAGCAGGCAATGACTTCTTACAGCAGGAAACGGTGGACGCTATTATAAGCACCTCCTCACCTGTAACGAGTCACATCGTAGCTAAAGAACTAAAAGACAAGTTCGGAATCCCCTGGGTAGCCGATTTCCGCGATTTGTGGACGCAGAACAACTACTATCCCTATAGCTCGCTACGTAAGGCAATTGAGAGGAGACTGGAGTTGAAGACACTGCATAAAGCTGATGCACTGGTGGCAGTATCCGAGCCTGCTGCACGTCAGTTGCACATGCTCCACAAAGGGAAACAGCTATTTGCCATTACCAACGGATTCGACCCCGAAGAGGTAAATAACATGGACGAAGGTTTAACAGATACGTTTACGATTACCTACACTGGCAACCTCTATCCCAAGAGGCGAAGCCCGGAACCCCTCCTCGTAGCTTTGCAAGGCTTGATTTACGAGGGAATCATAGATGCAAAAGACATCGAAGTCAGATTCTACGGCGCCGAGGAAGGCTGGATTGATAGAGAGGTCGAACATTACGGGCTGCGAGACATAGTCAAGCAGTTAGGCATAGTTCCCAGAGAGATTGCCCTGGACAAGCAAAAGGAGTCGCAGGTGCTTCTCCTGATAAAGTGGAATGACCCCAAGGAACTAGGAGCTTATTCGGCGAAGATTTTTGAATATCTGGCGGCAAAGAGGCCAATCCTCGCTATCGGTGGGTACGACGACGTTGTCAGCGAGCTACTGAACGAAACCAAGGCAGGCACCTGTGGTGCAACGGCAGAAGAGGTAAAAGACATACTCAAGGAGCTCTATTACGAGTACAAGACGGCGGGGAAAGTAGGATACAAAGGTGATGAGCCCAAGATCAACAAATACAGCCAGAGAGAGATGGCACGGCAATTCGCCGAAGTGCTGGATAGCATCTCCCGCTAGCCTTTAGCCACAGGGCATTTCAACAGGGCCTGTCCTTGACAAACCTCCGCTCAACTCACACAGGGTCTAATGCTCTCATAGAGATCTAATAACTTCTCTTCCTGCCTTTGCCAGTTGTACTCCCTTATGGCTGCTTGCAAAGCGTTCCTGCCCAACCCTTCCCTTAATTCAGTGTTGTCGCGAAGCTTAATCAGGCCCTGCTTTAGGGCTTCCTTGTTATATTCTACGGTTAAGCCGACCTCCTCCTGCTCTGTCATTTCTCCCGAGTAGGTGCCCCTAGTGCAGATTATCGGCCTCCCGCAAACCATAGCCTCAAACTGCTTATTGCCCAAACCCATACGGTTGTTAAGATCCTGAGGATTTACCATTAGAAAAACAGCGTCAGCTCTTTTGGTCATAGGTATGACCTCGTCGAAGGGAACCCTACCGATAAAATCAACATTGGGCACGGTATCACACTTTTCCTCAAGGGCACGAACATTCTCCGGGGTCCCGATGCCGCCAATGATACAACGTACACCCGGCAACTCTCTAACTGCATCCACAAGCATGTGAATCGCCCGTCCCTGATGTAGACTGCCGATGTAGAGAATGATGAAACAAGCTTCATTATCGGGAGGTTGATATTCCAGGCTTTGCAGCGGTTTACAATTCATTATCAGCGATATGGGCTTATCGGTTATACTATCAAAATATCTCCTCTGTGGTTCGGCGACATTGATGATCCAGTTAACTTTCCTCACCAGCCGTTTTTCCAGCCACAAGAACTTGCTGGCTATCCAGCGGGGAAAATGCCTTGTCATCATGTAGCCGTATATCTCGTGCGCATCGTAGATCAAGGGTAAGCAAAGCTTTTGCTTAAGTTTAGTGCCTATACCCAGAGTATCAAGGTCATGGCAGTGAATGACATCAAAGCGGCTTTCCGCATTCAATGTTAAGGCCCGACGGTACGCCCGCCACTGCCACAATATTAAACAAAATCCATCCCACAATGGCCCGCCAAAGCCATGCCGGGGCGACAGGGGTGTTGCCACTCGAACCACCTCAATGCCGCCCAGATTCTCTCTGAGAGGGTTCTGTTTTTGCCAGTCGCGAGAAGCGATGACGGTAACTTCATAGCCCCCTTGTATCAGCGATGTAGCTTCGCTGTAGACACGCGGGTCATTGGTAAACGCATTGGAAACAAACATCAGTACCTTCATGCTATTTCCCGCAAGAAAAATCGCAAGGCCGTATAGCGTAACACCCAACCGCCTCGGGTTGGAAAACACCGAGTGCACGAAATAAGTGCTCACACATTATAGATCCCCACCACCGAAAGTATGGCAAGGGGTAATAAAGAATTCTTGAATCGCTCCTCAGGCATTAAGATACTTCGCAATCACATCTTCAGGTTCACCCTGAGCTATAATCTGCCCCCTGTCAAGCCAGATCACTTTTTTGGAGAATTTCCTGATATAATCCATATCGTGGCTGACCAGAAGAATGGTACGCTCACCCATGAGCTTGTCCAGCCTCTCATCGCATTTCTTGCGAAACATCCATCACATTT
>SDBU01002785.1_pt1 | contig 22775 bp, 18 predicted proteins | sample 2277071 | NCBI WGS metagenome assembly SDBU01 (sample SAMN10397929, study PRJNA504765) | marine sediment metagenome | isolation source: marine sediment core GS08_GC12, 126 cmbsf | place: Arctic Ocean: Gakkel Ridge, Loki's castle | collected 2008 | reverse complement strand
TTCGCCGACAATCCACAAAATAGTATTTTCCTTGATTTGTGGGGGCAGCATTGCAAATGCCTTGATTAGAATGTCCACGCCTTTCATTTCAATTAGTCGACCGACAAATAAAACAATTTTTATTTCTTCGTTTATACCTGTACGCAGGTGTGTAGGGTCTCCGTTGGCGAAGTGATGAATATCTACTCCCATGGGTATTTTCGTATAATTCGACTGCGTTTTGGTGCCCGACATTGTAGATGCTGTTATATCGGTGCCTGACGTCCAGGCATTTGAGCAGCGAGATACATATTTCTTTAACGCAACAAGGTAACGATTTTTAAGGCTAAAAACATCTGTGCCATGCGCTGTGGTAACAACTGGGATATTCAGGATGAAGCCAACTATAAGTGCAACTGCTCCTTGGGGTAATACCCAATGTGCATGAATAACATCAGGATGTATTCGTCGCGCAATCGTTAGTGTTTTTAAAAACATCGACAGCATAAAAAATGGGACTTCAAGCCAGAGTAATGGGTTGCGTCTAAGATTAGGAAGAATCCCGGATCCATATGCGAGTCTATCCAATCCAGGAATGAAATATCGAAATCGGGAAATTCTTGGATTCTTCACAGAATTGCCAGTTACTTCCCCGGGTCCAGGTGCGATCACGTGGACGTCAATGTTTGTTTTTGCAAGGGCGACGGCTAGATGTTTGATAAATATAGATGCTGAATCACCCCGATAACGGGGAAATCCAGAGGATAACAAGATGATGGAGATTGATGCGCTCCGCATTAGGTGAGTGGATGAGACCTGCATGCGAAGTTGAAATAAAAGTTGCTATCTATTCGTATCATTAATTTCACTCGAATCCCTGTAATGCAATGAAGAAACCTGCTCGGATACAATACCGATTAGGAATATCATCAGCGAAGATACAAATAACAGCGCGCTCATATTGGTAAATCGACCATAGGTAGTATATGTGTAGATATAATATGAAGCACCAACCAGAAAAAGCGATATGCTTATAGGCAGGAAGAGACGCATGGGTGAAAATAGGGCGCCGATTTTCAATATTATTACCATGAATCTTATGCCATCACGGAACAACTTTATTTTACTTTTACCTTTACGCTTCAGCGCTATTACAGGAACGTAGGCCACTGAATAACCAGATCGAAAGAAGGCCATTGTTGACGTAGTTGGATAAGAGAAACCATTTGGCAGCAAATACAGGAATCGCCGGAATTTTTTTGCGTTCAGAATACGAAAACCCGATGTCAGATCCGGAATTTTGAAGCCAGTCATGTAGGAGGCAAGTGTGTTGTAGAAAGTATTCGCCACCCACCTGAAAAAAGAAGCTTGTGATCTAAAGTCACGCGCACCAATTACCATATCAAAGCCTTCCTCATATTTAGAAATAAGAGCCTCAATATCATCCGGATTATGCTGTCCATCAGCGTCCATAAATAGAATGGTGTCGCCCGTCGCGGCGCGTGCGCCGGATTTTATTGCTGCACCATTTCCCATGCTATACGGGTGATCAATAACAATTGCCCCTAAACCATCTGCAACATCATGTGTGTCGTCCCTGGATCCATCATTAACCACAATGACCTCTGCATCTGGATAGCGTGACATCAAAAAAGGAAGAATATTCCCAAGTGAAATTGCTTCGTTTCTGGCAGGGAGAACGATTGAAAACTTTTCCATATTCTTCTTCTTTCCTGGTTAAGTAATTCCAAAATTACCGACAGCGCAGTCAATTCAATAAGAAGCTCGAAAATTGCAACTAATAAAATTTGATTTATTTAGTCGCAATTATTAAGGATAGTGCATTCTGAGTGGCAGAGTCTGAGTTAAATTTGTTGTAACGCAAGCCAAGTATATCTACCCCTATCAATTTTTCCGAAGTCGCATTATTTTATCAGAAAGCGCCTGAATTTCCCTGCCTCTGGGATGCGGGTTATCAATATTCGCTTTTTTAAGCTGCTCCAGTACAACTGCCGCCTTCTCGATTTCATTTCTCTTGAGATGGATTGCGGACAGAAGGAAATAGGGGTGAAGATACCTTTTGTATGCCTCAGTAGCTGCGTTTAGTGCAGCAATAGCACCTTGGCCATCATTCTTTGATAGCAGCACCCGGGCGTACAAGTAATAACTGTGGGCTCGTCTACGAGACTTTTTGCCAGAGCGAGATATATATATTGGTAGCCATGTAAGTAAAATCTCTTGCATTTGCCTACAGTTTCGTGGCACACAATTAACAGCATATTCCAGAACCTGGCCCGTCAATGCTGTCCATAGGCCATGTTCCACGCGCGCAAGAGTATCCAGCTTTAATTTTTCTGATGGTTCGATTTTCTGCCATGATTGAATTATATGAATATTTATCAAATCGGAAGCATCATGGGGGCGTAGCACTGAAGCGCGCCTAAAAGCTTGCTTTGCCTCTTCCAGTTTGCCGACCTCGGCTAAAAGAGATCCCATGGACGCTTGTGCGCGTGCTGAGTTGGGATGATTTTGCGCTTCAAAAGTATTCAGACTCGCTTTGTCGGACCAGTGCCAGGCGCGAAGTGACGTGTTGGTTACAAACAGGGCCATAAATATAACCGGTATCCACCATATATTCTTTCTTTCCGTTACCTGTATGGCCTGATAGGAAAAGTACATAATGAGAACAGCCGGACCGATTACAGCAAGATAGTTTCGGTGTTCGTGTGCAAGCTCCAGGGCGATTATGGTTGATTCCATTAAATGGCTTGCAAAAAACCACAAAATGGCAAAGCTGACGAGTTTGTGTTTCTTTCTAAGAAGAATTGCGAACGCAAATAGAAAAACTATAAACGCAATTGAGAATAAAGTTGTCCAGGGATTTATTAAATTGATGGAGATAGCAATGTCATCGTGGTAAATGCCGAAAGCATCGATTCTCGGTAGAAAAATAAGGGACAGATAGAACAGGAGTATCCTTGGTTCCGTCAACATCCTTTCAGTAAAAGTAAAGTGTCGGCTGGAATATCCAGGATAAAAGTAATCAATGAGATAAGCCATCGCTACAGCGCCGGCTAAACAGAAACCGGTGATCATAAGATACCGGGTGCGTTTGCTGACCTTGTCCCATAGTGCCCATGGCCACTCACAGGAAAAAAGTGTGAACTCAATAATTACGATATATATTGGCAGCAGAGCGGCATTTTCCTTACTAAAAAGTCCCATTAGCCCGAACAATATTGTTCCGCCCACGATATAGATTCTTCCTCTCAGTATGTTTCCGGAAAGAATTGTATTTCGGCCAGAAATATAGGAAATAAGCGCTAATAACACGAAAGTGGCAGACAATGATGTCATCCGCTGAACAATATAGAGAACGCTGGTCAGATGTATGGGGTGAACAGTCCAAAGCGTTGCAGTACCAAATGCGAGAAAGAAGATGCGGCGCGAGTCCAGTGCCGAAAATTTCTTATCTGATGCTGCCAGTCGAGCAAGCCCTAGATAAAGAAGCCAGAAAACCAGTAATCCATTCAGGCAATGAATGGCCACGTTGGTGAGCTTGAAAGGGAAGGCTGTAGTGAATTTGTTGCTGAAGAAATAATTCAGCGCGAAGGAGAGAACGGGAATAGGTCGATTGAGTAGCCCGGATTCAGAAGAAAAGGCGGCGTTCTTCAGCGAACCAAAGCTTAGATCTTTTAGCCTCAAGTAATCATTTCTGACAATATTTTCTATGTCGTCAAACAAAAAAGGGCCATCGATTCCCGGCCAGTAGATTGCAAAACCGACTATTAGAAGCAGTGCCAAGCAGGCAACGGGGAAAAAACGATAATTAAACAGTTGCTTGATCATAGAGACGTGAATAGTACGCTTTGTTCGAACTATTGAGTAAATAGGGTTGGCAATCTGATTTTTGGCATCTATCAAACTAATTGGCTAATTGCCAATCCAGGTAGCTAAATGTGAAAGTATAGAATTTTATAAAATGTTTCCTTTGTCTGCTCGAGCAGGCTACAGACCAAACTGGCGACGAAAATAAAATATAATTGCGATATTCCAGTACGCTTATGTAGCCATTATTTTATTGTGAGCCTGCAATATGATCGAGTTATATGACGTCTCTTGAATACGATCCTACCCAGTTATCTCGTTCGTGCTAGTGTTTTCTGGATTTTAATTTTCTTATTTTATTGTGTAAATATATTATTTTCTGCTTATTCCGTTTCTTAAGATAATTATTGTTTTTTTCCACATATTCCAGAATAGCCTCTGCTTGTGTGGGATGACCTAGCTGAATATATAGATCTGTCAGACTTAATAGAACATTGATATTGCGCCTATTCAGTTCAAATGACTGTCTATAGGCGTTAATAGCTTCTTGTATGCGGTTTTGAGCAACGAGGTTGGTCGCGAGTAAATAACTATAGTGTGATTTTCGGGTATTACCTGATTCCTGTTGCAGCAATGTTCTTGTCCACTGTTCCATAGAATTGATCAAAGTGGTACACGAAGTCTGAAGGCACTCGGTGACATGCCCCAGAGTTCTATGAAATGTTGCGTTCAAAGGATATTTATTTATGAGCAATATGATCTGCTGATCCACATCCGGGTCTGGCATCAGGTTCTGGTTCGATCTGATCATCTGTAGTCCAATTAGCAAGCTAGGGTCGTTGGGCTGATACGTGATAGCCGCAAGATATGCCTCACGTGCCTGATCATAATACCCCCGTTGCGCAAGCATCCCGCCTAGTTCCAGTTGTGCTCTCGAAGACTTTGGATGGTGGACGGCATTATAAGCGATCAATTTCTCGTGACTGGACCATTGATTCGCGCGAATAAAAGTGAGGCTTCCAAAAACTAGTATCAACAACGGCAGCAATAACAACACTTTCTTGTTCCCAATGCGGCAGCTGCCGTTATAAATCAACTGAACCAGAATGATGACTATGCCAAGTGATGCCAGATAATTTCGGTGCTCATGAACCATTTCCAAAGGAAAAACAGTCGACTCAAGCAAATGACCCGTTAGAAACCAGAGTATTCCAAGGCTGACAAGTGGCCGCTTCTTGCGCAGATAAACTGCAAGGGCGGCCAATGTTGCTAGAGCCAAAATAGAAGGTAAGGTAGTCCAGGGGGATAGCAGTGAACTGGATAAAATGATGTCATCGTGGTGTATACCGAACTGGTTGGTGCGAGGCAGCAAAATGAGCGAAATGTAGAAGAATAAAACCCTTGGCTGAGTTAACAGACGTTCCTGAAGAGAGAATAATCGACCTTCATAGCCAGGAAGGAATCTTGAAATGAATAAATAAGTTATTACAGCAATACCCAGCAGGCCAACGAGCAGAACAGCGGCAAGAATTGCTTTTCGAGAGCGTTGGGACAAGTGTGACCAGTTTCGCCATGGTTTCTCATTCGCGTACAGTGTTAGCTCCATGCTCAGTATAAATACGGGAAGCAAAACAGCGGATTCTTTTACCAGAATTCCAATCGTGCCAAATATTAGTGGCCCGCCAAATATTAACAGGTGGCTGCGCTTTTGATTCAGCAGTAAACGCTCTCTTCCAACCAAATAACTCAGGACACCAAGCAAGACAAAGGTAGCGGATAGAGACGCCATGCGCTGAACCACATAAAGCACACTGGTTATCTGTATCGGGTGAATAAACCATAACAGTGAAATGGCGGCCGCAAGCAATACGACTGTGTTGCTTGTGAAAAGTGTATCGGGTGGGGAATCTGGAGAGGAACGCGCATAACGCTTAAGCACAATCTGTAACATCCAGAAAATCAGCAAACTGTTTACGATGTGTATGAAAAGATTTGTTAGTTTGAACGGCGCACTGTCATCGAAACCCCCGGCGAAATAACCGTTAAGCGCAAAGCTGATATACGCCAGCGGGCGTTGAATCTGGCTTACGGCAGGGAATGAATAGGCCGCTCGATAGAGCTCGTCAAGGCTCAGGCGTTGAATCCGAAGTTCGTTATTGGCGACTATGTTAGGGAAATCATCGAAGATAAATGGCCCGGAAATACCAGGGAGAAATGCTGTGGCCCCAAGAACGATCACCAGCGACAAAGAGAGTAACTGAAACTTCCGATTGGCGGAAAAGATTTTCTTGAACCAGGTCAACATTAGCAATATGGCTGATTTACACTGATAGCGTCTGGTTAGATGATAATGCTGTTAATGGAGTCACCATAGTACACATGGGGTGCTGGCGAGTGTGAATGGGTTTAAGAAGAGGTTAACAGGCAATTTGCAATCAGTAGCTCATGTCCCACGGCAGCTTTTGTCTAGCACCTTAAATTGTCCAAAAGCGGCACAAAAAAACAAGGGCGACCTGAGTCGCCCTTGTTATTATGCCAATTTTGTCAAATTGGTGACTACGACTTCGGACACCATGCTGCTTTGATGCCGCTTTCACAGGCTAGAGACCATTGGATATTACCGCCGGTTGTAACCGTTGTTGGTGTATAGGTAATTTTCTTACCTACGGCCGTGTTCAGACCAAGGGTGGTATCGTTTTTCAGGAGAACTTCAAATGCACCGTTGTCTGTGATGCTGACACTGCTCACGTACTTGGCTTTGAAGCTTGTCGCTGGTTCGACGCTTGCATCGGTATTGGAGTCAATAGCGGAGAGCGCCATACCCTCACTATAGGCAAGCTCGACGCCAAGCTTCACCGCGCCAGAGAGAGATGCTGCCTCTGAGATCTTGGCTTTGATGGTGTAGTCCTGGTATGCCGGCACCGCGATGGCGGCCAGGATGCCAATAATCGCCACAACGATCATCAGTTCAATCAGTGTAAAACCTTTCTGCATTGTCTTCATTTGAATGAGCCTCTGTTTTTAATTTGCGTTAACGTTATTATTGTAGAGGTTATCCCGAAAATTACCGGCCTGCCGCGGGGGTAAGAACCGTTTTCCATACATGGCCGCCAAAGAGCGCAGCCGATGCTTTTCGCGATAACCTCCTTTGTTGCTAACAAAAGAAGGATAAAAACCCTTGTCTTTATTTAGCAGAGCCACATGCATCGGTCAATCACGGCTTGCCAAACTTCTCCAACATTCATGCAGACATCGTGCCATCGGTAATCATTCCCATTGCAATAAAAAACTGTTAAAAAACACATGCTTAATGGAGAGCAGGGCGTAATTCGGCGGTGGTGTGCGGTGCCGTTATTTTATCCACTGCCATTTCTCGGCAATCCGGTCGCCGTTGCACGCCGGGGCAAGGTATGGTCGGCTATTTTAGCCGGACGAACGGTCAATCGATTCCTAGTTTCTCCAGTTTGTAACGCAGTGCCCGGAAGGTGATGCCCAGCAGCTTGGCGGCGGCCGTTTTGTTCTGGTTGGTCTTGGTTAGCGCTTCTTCAATTGCAACTCGCTCTAATCGAGCCAGGTAGTTGTCCAGGCCCTCGTCGCTGCTTGCTCCGCTGTTATCCTGTTGTGCGGAGGCAGTCGCGCTTCGCAGTTGCAGGTCTTCAGCCAGGATTTCATTGCCATCACATAGTGTAAGTGCCCGTTCCAGAATATTTTCCAGTTCACGCACGTTGCCGGGAAAGGCATAATCCAGCAATACGTCCATTGCTCCTTGCGACAGTGTTGGTGGCTGGATTCCCATTTCTGCTGCCAGACGCTTGCTAATGGCCTGCGCCAGTTGTGGAATGTCTTCCGTGCGCTCCTTGAGGCTGGGAATGGCCAATTCAATAACATTGAGGCGATAATAGAGGTCCTGACGAAATTCGCCTTCTTCCACCATCTGTGCAAGATCCTTGTGGGTGGCGCTAACAATACGAACATCCACACTGGCCTCTGTCAGTGCACCAATCGGACGAATGGATTTTTCCTGGATCGCACGCAACAGTTTTACTTGCATCTGCAGTGGCAGGTCGCCAACTTCATCCAGAAACAGGGTACCTCCATCGGCCGCGGCGAACAGGCCCTCTTTGTCCTGCGCTGCCCCGGTGAAGCTGCCCTTCTTGTGACCAAAGAACTCACTTTCCACCAATTGTTCGGGGATGGCGCCGCAATTCACGGGCACAAACGGCTTATCGGCACGCGGGCCCAGCTCATGGATCAAACGGGCTGCCAGCTCCTTGCCGGTGCCCGATCCACCGCTGATATACACTGGCGCCTGCCCGCGGGCGAGTTTCTCAATGATGCTACGAACCTTTTGCATCACCGGGCTATTCCCCAGCATTTTCTGGCTTCCCGCCGGCGCCTGAATTTCCTCGACCATTTCTTCACCTGGTCGTCTTACTTTGAGTGCCGAGCTGACGATGTTGCGTAGATCGTTGATATCGACTGGTTTGGACACAAAATCAAACGCGCCGGCCTTGAGTGCCAACACGGCAGTTTCAATATTGCCGAAGGCGGTGATGACGGCGACCGGTAAATCGGGGAAGTGCTCCTGAATATGGCGCACCATGTCGAGACCATTGCCATCGGGCAATCGCATATCGGTCAGACACAAGTCGAATGAGTATTCGCTCAGAAGATGCCGACCTTCGCTCAAATTTGCTGCCGCTCTTGTTTCGAGATTCATACGACCGAGTGTGAGCTCCAGCAGCTCACGAATATCGGGTTCGTCGTCAATAATAAGAACTTGTTTGCTTGTCATGTGGGTTTCGCTTCGTAACATTCCTCGGCGCGCGACAACGATATACGGAATATGCTGCCGCCGCCTGAATTAGGTGTGTATTCAAGTCGACCACCGTTACTTTCACAGAGCTCACGACATATGTATAGACCAAGGCCGGTACCTTGGGGTGTGGTTGTGAAAAACGGGTCAAAAATACTGTCAACAATGTCAGTGCGGACGCCCGGTCCCCAGTCAACGACATCGATAACCGGTTTTAGCTGGTCATTAATGTAAGTCTGGATTTTGATCAGCGGTTTGTCTGAGTACTCGGGGCTGTGTCGCAGTGCGTTCTGGCACAAATTGGCCACAATCTGGAACAATTGGTCAGGATCCACGCAGGCTTGTATGCCGCGCTCATCGTTATAAACCGTCAACGCCGCGACAGGCACATCCGCCCCTTGGGCGAATTGAACTATAAATTCGCTCGTCCATTCGTCAATACGAATCCGGACCGGTTCCGTTCGGTCGCGTCGGCTCAGTTGAGTGATGTTTTCCACAATAATGTTCATGCGCTGACCATGATTTTCTATGATATCCAGCAGCCGTTGTGTCTCTTCGTTGCCTGTTGTGGACTCCTTAAGCAACTGTGCTGCATTGGTAACCGCACTCAGTGGATTGCGAATTTCATGGGCAATACTTGCAGTCAGGCGCGCCAGTGCCGCCATTTTTAACTGCTGTGCCTGTTGTTTGAGTACCTCGGTGTCCTCCATAAAAATAAGCGTACCCAAGGGCCTGGATTTCTTGCCCAGCAAAATGAAGCGTGGCAATAATGAATATCCCGCTGCGGTCCGGAGAATGCGCATAGTGCGCTGTACCGGGTTTTCTGACCACTCCGTCAACTGATCGTCGAGTTCTTCTGAGATGTCTTTCAGTAATTGTTGCTGTGTTAATTCATTGATGCCTAGAAAAGTCATGGCGGCGTTGTTCATCTCCCGTATGCGCCCCTCGTGATCGCAAACCACGACTCCCGACTGCATGCGCTCGATTATCAGCTCGTTGACCGAAGAGACATTGGCCAGATCGAGACCCCGTTTTTCAGCCAGGGCGGCGGTACTGCGCAGGCGTGTGGCCAGCTGGTTGCCCAGGGTGCCGGTGATGAACAGTCCAATACCGAGAATGCCAACTTTGGGGTAACCTTGGCTTATCGCCTGTATCGAGATGCCGGAGCTGGTCAGAATTGGCCATGAGTGTTCGATCAATGCGGCGAGGGTACCAAGCGACGCGTAGAAAATGGTCATGCGTCGGCTCAGCAATACGCTGCATTCGGCTATGGCTACAAGCATGAGCAGGCCCAGACCGCTGTTCATGCCGCCGCTGCTGTGCATGATCAGGGCGATCAGCATGAAGTCGATAAATGCCAGCACGGTGACCTGGGAGTCGAAATCCGGTGTCTTCAGACGAATACTGAATATCGCCGAGACACCAATGACGGTGTATAGCAATGAATCCAGCACAAACCAGCCAGGGCCGGTTTCGCCAAAGGGTGGGAAATTGCCGGGAATGAGGGCGATAACCAGAAACGCGACCGCCATGATCACGCGGTAGATATTAAATTGCTGTAGCAGGCTCCAGTTCTGCGCGGTTACGGCGGCTTCATCGGTCGCAGCGGCTGGAACGTCCTGCCCGGTAATTATTGTTTCATGCATAAGTGCTGATAAATACAGCACAGATTCAGGCGAGACGCAAAGTCGACGGGTTAATTTTTGCCGGATTCCAGATGAGCAGTGGAGCAATAGGCCTTGTTATTGTGCATCAGCGCCTCATTTCGAGGGATATGTAAACCGCATACGGCGCAGGGAAGCATCTCGATTTTGTCCTGGTCGGCGGGTTTGGTTGGCGCATCATCGTGTCCGGTCAGGCGGCGAATCAGACGATAGGCAAGCCAGCCGAGAATGAGAAAAATAATGATACGGAGCAAATATCCCATGGAGTTAATTCATTAATTAAAGTGTCGCATTGGTCGGGGTGAGAGGATTCGAACCTCCGGCCCCTGCCTCCCGAAGGCAGTGCTCTACCAGGCTGAGCTACACCCCGATGTATTTAATGACTGCGACGAATGGAATAATAGGTCAAATCAAGCAAGGCTTGCTTGAAAGCGGATTCGGGTGCCGGTATTAACGCCTTGCGTGCCAGCTCCGCCTGGGCCTCGGCCTGGCGCGCAGTGTACTCGAGCGACCCAGTGGATTCAATCGCGCCCACAATGGAGTCGATATTCTCTCGCCCACCATTCTTGATAGCGTCATGAATCATTTTTTTGTGTTTTGCCGTGCCATGCCGCATAGCGTGTATTAAAGGTAAGGTGGGTTTCCCCTCGGCGAGATCATCGCCCGTGTTCTTGCCTAACGCCTCATCACCCCCGGTGTAGTCGAGCATGTCGTCCACCAGCTGGAAGGCGGTTCCCAGATATTTGCCGTAATCTGCCATGCCTTTTTCCATCTCGGCAGATTGGCCGGAGATGACGGCGCCAAGCTGGGTAGCTGCTTCGAACAGCTTTGCGGTCTTGTTATATATAACCTCCATATATTGCTGTTCGGTCGTCTCCGGATCATTGCAGTGCATCAGCTGCATGACCTCGCCCTGGGCGATGGTATTGGTGGCGTTGGCGAGGATGTCCATGATCCGCATGTCGTTCAATTCGACCATCATTTCGAACGACCGTGAATAGAGAAAATCCCCCACCAGCACGCTAGCCTCATTACCCCAGACGGCGTTAGCGGTGGCGCTGCCACGGCGCAGTTCCGAGGCGTCGACAACATCATCGTGCAGCAGGGTGGCGGTGTGGATAAACTCGATAATGGCCGCCAGCTTGGCCAGATCGTCGCTGGTGTGATCAAAGACTCGCCCGGCCAGCAACACCAGCAAGGGGCGCAGGCGTTTTCCGCCACTATTGATAATGTAGGCTCCGAGCTGATTAACCAGCACCACATCCGAGGCCAAACGCTGCTGAATTACCCGATTAACGGCCGCCATTTCGTCGGCAACCAGCGCCCGGATGGTGTCGGTGTCAATACGGGTCGGTTCGTTCTGTACTTGTTCTTGGGGCATGGGGCGTTCATGCTAGGGACAGCCCCGGTGTCCGTCAAGTTGGCGCCGAAGTCCATTGACCCCTCTCGCTGCAGTCGCTAGAATTGCCGCCCTTTGTAGCCAGACCACTGATTTTGAGTGGCTTTTGTCGGGAGAGATCGACATGTACGCAGTAATTGAAACCGGTGGCAAGCAGTACCGGGTGAGTCCGGGCGATATCCTTCGTGTAGAAAAATTGCCGGTTGAAGAAGGCGCCACCATTAACCTTGAGCGTGTTCTCATGGTCGCCGATGGTGACCAGGTAAAAATTGGCAAACCGACGGTGGAAGGCGGCAGCGTCACCGCCACCGTTCGTGGTCATGGCCGTGGCAAGAAGTTGAAAATTTTCAAATTTCGTCGCCGTAAGGATTCACGCCTGACCGCAGGTCACCGGCAGTCATATACCGAGCTTGAGATCACAGGTATCGCCGGCGTTTAGGTCAACTTTTTAAGAGGTTTTTCAAATGGCACATAAAAAGGCAGGCGGCAGTTCACGTAACGGTCGCGATTCAGAATCCAAACGCCTGGGCGTAAAACGCTATGCAGGTGAGCAGGTGCTGGCAGGCAATATCCTGATACGCCAGCGCGGCACCAAATTCCACCCCGGTATCAACGTTGGTCGTGGTAAGGACGACACCTTGTTTGCCAAAGTAAATGGTGTCGTTGAATTTCGCCAAAAGGGTCCCAGAAACCGCAAAATGGTAAATGTGAATCCCGTCTGATTGCGAAGCTGGCAATATAATTTTGAACCCCGTTTTGGCAGCAAAGCGGGGTTTTGTTTTATTGGCTCCCAGTCAATTCGGCAGGTGTTTTCCTTGAAATCGCGCGAGATGCATTCTGACGTTGTGGAACAGTAGTAGGTTAAACTGCAATTATGAAATTTGTTGACGAAGCAAGTATTGATGTCATCGCTGGTGACGGCGGCAACGGCCATCTTGGTTTTCGGCGGGAAAAATTTATTCCCAAGGGTGGCCCCGACGGCGGTGACGGCGGGCATGGTGGCAGCGTTTACCTCGTCGGCGTTGAGGGCCTGAATACGCTGGCGGATTTTCGCCACAGCCGACGTTATGAGGCCCAGCGCGGGCAGCGCGGGCGCGGGCGCAACTGCACCGGTGCTTCGGGTGATGACCTGGAAGTCGCGGTGCCGCTGGGCACAGTGGTAATAGACGGCGATACGGATGAGCGCATTGGTGAGGTAACGGCTAACAGCGAGCGCCTGATGGTGGCTCGGGGAGGCAACCCCGGTCTGGGCAATGCCCGCTTCAAATCCAGCACCAACCGCGCACCGCGCAAGACCACACCGGGGTCGCCGGGGGAACACCGCAATCTGCAGTTGCAGTTGCAGGTACTGGCCGATGTCGGTCTGCTGGGACTGCCCAATGCCGGCAAATCGACCCTGTTACGTGCAACATCCGAGGCCCGCCCCAAGGTAGCAGACTATCCCTTCACCACGCTTTATCCCAATCTGGGAGTGGTGCGCGTGGAAGCACATCGCAGTTTTGTCATTGCCGATATTCCCGGCTTGATCGAGGGCGCCGCGGAAGGCGCCGGTCTTGGCATCCGGTTCCTGAAACACCTGTCACGCACACGCATTCTGCTGCATCTGGTGGACATGGCGCCGCTGGACCCGGCCGCTGATCCGGTGGCCGATGCCCGGGCCACCGTCGCCGAGCTGGAGAAATACAGCCCGGAGTTGGCCACGCGTGAACGCTGGATGGTGTTGAATAAAATGGACCTGATTGCAGAAGGCGCGTGTGACGATGTGTGCCAAAAGTTTCTTGCAGCGCTGAACTGGGATGGACCCGTATTTCGTATTACGGCGATCAGTGGAACCGGTTGCAAAGAGCTTACTGGCGCCCTGATGGTACGTCTCGAACAACGCAAAGAGGAGTCGGAAGTCGATGCCGCAAAAATCGGACAACAATAGCCGCCAGGCGCTCAAAGGCGTACGTCGCTGTGTGGTGAAAATCGGCAGCGCGCTACTCGCCGGCAACGGTGACAGCCTTGACACCCGGGCCATCGGTGACTGGGTCGGGCAAATGGCGGCGTTGTATCAGCAAGGTATTGAGGTGCTGTTGGTGACGTCGGGTGCAGTGGCGGTTGGCATGCAGCGCTTGAACAGCCGTGAACGTCCCCGGGCGCTAAACGAGTTGCAGGCGATGGCCGCCATCGGGCAAATGGGCCTGATTCAGGCCTATGAGACGGCGTTTCAGCGCTACGATATTCATACGGCACAGGTATTACTCACTCACGACGATCTTGCGGATCGCGGGCGTTATCTCAACGCTCGGACGACATTGCTGACGCTGATGCGCCTCGGTGTGGTTCCGGTAATTAACGAAAACGATACCGTCGCTGTCGAGGAGATCCGCTTTGGTGACAACGACACCTTGGCGGCCCAGGTGGTGAATTTGATCGAGGCCGATTTGTTGATACTGCTCACAGATCAGGCCGGGTTGCATGATGTTGATCCACGCCACTATGAATCCGCGCAGCTGATTTTGGAAGGCGAAGCGGGAGATGCCTCGCTTGACGCCATGGCCGGTGATTCCAGCGCATTCGGCCGAGGTGGTATGCGCACCAAACTGGCGGCTGCCAGGAAAGCAGCGCGTTCCGGTGCCAGCACGGTGATCGCCTCCGGGCGCGAGAAGGACGTTCTGAAACGGGTGTTAGCCGGCGAAGCCATCGGCACCTATCTCCGTGCTGGCCAGGGCCGGCTGACGGCACGCAAGCAGTGGTTGGCGGGCCACCTCAATCCACGTGGGCGCCTGCATCTCGATTCCGGGGCCGTCAAGGTGTTGCGTAACAAGGGCAGTAGCCTGCTGGCGGTGGGGGTGACCGCGGTCGAAGGTCAGTTCAGTCGTGGCGAGTTGGTGTCTTGTCTTGATCCCGATGGTACCGAGATTGCACGCGGCCTGGTGAACTACAGTTCGTCAGAGACGCAAAAGATACTGGGGTCGGCCAGCGAGAAAATTGAATCTATTTTGGGCTATATCGACGAGCCGGAGTTGCTGCATCGCGACAACATGGTTGTTTTGTAATAATTTTTGACGCAAAGGAAAACAAAAGGCGGCCTATCAGGCCGCGATCATCGAATACTCTTAGTTATTTGAAGGCCGGCAAGAATAGCCGGCTTTTTTTTTATGAATTTTCCTTATTCTGTGGTCTTTCAGACCGCTCTAAGGGTTTTCTTTGCGCCTTCGCGCGATGTACATGGACGTACAAGTGTCGCGGGAGGCATGGACGCCGGGAGCAACCCTTTGCGTCAAAAATTATTATCAAATCGCCCGCACACGGGTGTTTAAACGACTCTTGTAACGTGCCGCCGCATTCTTGTGAATCAGGCCGGCCTTGGCGGTACGATCGATGATCGATACCGCATCACGGTAGGCGCTCCGGGCACTTTCCTGGTCACTGGCTTCAACAGCCTTCACAACTTTCTTGATGTGAGTACGCAACATCGAGCGGCGCCCCGTGTTGTGATTGCGGCGGGTCTCATTTTGGCGAGCCCGCTTTCGGGCTTGTGCGCTATTTGCCAATGTATCTTCCTCAAAATCGTTCAGTAGAATGTTCCGCTGCAGAGCCGTCGCGTTTGGGCGTCCGGGTCTCCAAGGGCGCGCAACTATGGAGTTTTCACCCTCATTTGTCAACGGTTTGTGTCATTTGCGGGTTATGGGTTTTCGTGTTTTCCGGTCTTTGCCTTACACTCGGGCGCAAGATTCCCGGAGAAGGTATTTGTCTCACAAACTATTTAAATCTACCGCCGTCACCGGTGGCATGACCTTGATATCACGCATTGCGGGTCTGGTACGGGATATCGTTTTTGCCAATTTCATCGGCGCCACTTTCGCCGCCGACGCCTTTTACGTCGCCTTCCGCATCCCCAACTTCTTTCGCCGGATTTTCGGCGAAGGGGCCTTTTCCCAGGCATTTGTGCCGGTATTCATGGAATACCGCGACCAGCGCGGGGATGACGAGACACGGGAATTTGCCGGTCACATGGCCGGGGCCTTTGCCACCATACTCTTTGTCGTTACCTTGATAGGGGTTGTCACCGCACCGTTGCTGATCATGGCGCTGGCCCCCGGATTTATCGACGAGCCGGAGAAATTCGACCTCGCTGTGGCTATGCTGCGCATTACTTTCCCCTATCTTTTGTTTATTTCCCTGGTGGCCATGGCGGCGGGCATGCTCAACACCTATGGTCGCTTTGCGGCTGCTGCCTTTACGCCGGTATTGCTGAACCTGGCGCTTATTGGCGCTGCAGTCTGGCTGGCGCCACGTTTGGCGCAACCGGTGATGGCGTTGGCCTGGGGTGTGTCCATAGCCGGTGTAGTGCAGTTGCTGTTCCAGGTTCCTTTTTTGGTTCGTATTGGCATGTTTCCGCGCATCCGGCTGAAGAAGGATGCCGGGGTGGTGCGTGTGTTTCGCCTTATGGGGCCGGCCATTCTGGGCAGTTCGGTGTCGCAGATTAACATGCTGGTCAACACCATTCTGGCCTCGTTTCTGATCACCGGCAGTGTGTCGTGGCTGTATTACTCCGATCGCCTGATGGAGTTTCCCCTGGGTGTGTTTGGTATTGCTATTGCCACTGTCATCCTGCCCAGCCTGTCACGTCAACATGCCGCCGATTCACCGCAGGTGTTTTCACACATGCTCGACTGGGCACTACGCTGGGTTTTCATTATTGGCGTACCGGCCGCTGTCGGCCTGATGATGATGGCTGCACCCATCATCACTACCCTGTTTCACTACGGTGAATTTCAGGGCAGCGACGTTATCAAAACCGCTCAGGCACTGGTGGCGTTTTCGCTGGGTCTGGTTGCCTTTATTTTGGTAAAGGTTCTGGCCCCCGGATTTTTCGCGCGCCACGATACCGCCACCCCGGCTAAAATTGCCGCCATCGCATTTGCTGCCAATATCGTTATGAGCCTGATCCTGATTTTCCCGTTAAAACATGTGGGTTTGGCGCTGGCAATTTCCCTGGCAGCCTTCCTCAATGCCGGGCTGCTTTATCGCCGTTTGCGGCAACTGGATATCTACCGCCCCGGAAAGGGCTGGTGGTGGCTGTTTCTCCGTATTACGATTGCAACCGCAGCAATGGCAGTGCTGCTGTATTGCGTGCGCGGGGACCTGGATTTGTGGCTGGCGATCGATGCGCCTGAGCGTGTATTTCGTCTCGGTTTCTGGATCAGTGGCGGATTTTTGGTCTATGTTGTAGTTATGGCCCTGTTGGGAACACGGCCGGCCGAGCTGAAAATGGCGCAGACCGGCGAATGATGATGACAGACGAAATCGATATTGCCGAGATTATGCCCGCCGCGGAGACCCGCGTGTTTTCACTGACTGAAGCGAAGACACTGTTCCCGTTGGTACGTCGAATTACCCAAACGGCTTATGCCGAACTGGAGCCGGTGCGCAAGACTCTTGACGGATTGTTGCCGACAGATCCACGGGTGGCCGGAGTCGAGACCCAGTACGAGGTGGTGGTGAAGCGTTGGGTGGGCAAAATGGAGCGCCTGGGACTGGTGGTCAAAGGTCTGTGGTTGGTGGATTTTGATACCGGTGACGGTTATTTGTGCTGGAAGTTTCCCGAATTGCGGCTCGCGCATTACCACAGCTACGATGAAGGTTTTGCCAGTCGCCGGCCGCTGGAACAGGTGATGGAGGAGATGGACCCGGACTGGTCACACGCTTAAAGCAAAGGAGAAAGGAAAATGGAGAAAGAGGAAAGAAGAAAGGAGGATGGGGAGAGACGAAAGGAGGATGGAGAAAGGAGGGTGGAAAATGGAGAGAGACGAAAGGAGGATGGAGAAAGGAGGGTGGAGGATGGAGAGAGGAGAGAGGAGGGTGGAGAGAGGAGAAAGGGCTAAAATAAAATCCGCAGTTCTGTAATTTTTCACTTGGTCTTTTGCCCTTATCTGTCAAGCTTTATCCCTTAGCCCTCGGTCATCGATTCTGGTAACCTTGCCGGCTTTGCGATTCTCACTTTTCCCTGATAGTACAGACACATGGAGCTTATACGCGGGCTGCACAATCTGCGACCTCGTCACACGGGTTGCGTTGCCACCATCGGAAATTTTGATGGTGTGCACCTTGGCCATCAGGCAGTGCTTGGCCAGTTAGCAGAAAAGGGGCAAGTGCTGGGGTTGCCAACCACGGTGATCATATTTGAGCCGCAACCGCTGGAAATTTTTCAGCCCGGCAAAGTGCCGCCGCGGTTAACGCGCCTGCGCGAGAAATTGCAGGCCCTGAAGCGCTATGCAGTTGATCGGGTGCTGTGCATCAATTTCAATGAACGCTTTGCACAACTGTCGGCGGAAGCGTTTATCCAGGGCCTGTTAGTGGAGGCGCTGGGTGTGCGTTATCTGGTGGTGGGTGATGATTTCCGCTTCGGAAAAGGCCGCAGCGGCAACTTTGCCCTGCTGGAACGGGCCGGCAAAGATAATGGGTTTCAGGCGGTTCCCATGCGCACCTTTTCCATTGACGGTGAGCGCGTCAGCAGTACGCGCGTGCGTGAGGCGCTGGAGCAGGGCAATCTGCAGGAGGCCGAAAAACTGCTGGGTCGGCCCTATCGCATGTGCGGCCGAGTGGCCCATGGTGACAAGATCGGACGCACATTGGGTGTTCCCACGGCCAATATCTTTCTGCACCGTAAGCGATCACCTCTGCATGGCATATTCGTGGTGGAGGTGTTCGGTCTCGAACGCGAACCGGTGTGGGGGGCGGCCAGTATCGGGTCGCGGCCCACGGTGGGGGGAACGCGTACGCTGCTGGAAATCCACTTGCTCGACTTTGATGACCATATCTACGGTAAACATCTGCAGATAAATTTCTTGCACAAGATCAGGGACGAGGAGAAATACGATACGATGGGCGCCCTGAAGGCGCGCATGATGAGAGATATCGAGGAAACACGCGACTGGTTCGCGAAACACAAGTAGTTGACGAAGAGCATGAGTAATAAAGAAGACAGGAATAAATATAAGGATTCGATCAACCTGCCGCAGACCAAATTCCCGATGAAGGGCAATCTGGCCAATCGCGAGCCCGATACCCTGAAATTCTGGCAGGATCTCGATCTCTATCAGCGGTTAAGGGAGCAGCGTAAAGACGCGCCACGTTATGTGCTGCATGATGGTCCGCCCTACGCGAACGGTGATATCCATCTGGGCCATGCCGTAAACAAGATACTGAAAGACATCATCGTCAAATCGCGCAGCATGGACGGTTTCAATGCGCCCTATGTCCCCGGTTGGGATTGCCACGGTCTTCCCATTGAGTTGGCAGTGGAAAAAAAGATCGGTAAGGCCGGCCACCGAGTTGAGGCTGGCAAGTTTCGCCAGGCTTGTCGCGACTATGCGCAAAAGCAGGTGAATCGCCAGCGCGAGGACTTTATTCGCCTGGGTGTGATCGGTGACTGGGACAACCCGTATCTCACCATGGATTTTAAATTCGAGGCCGACGTCATTCGCTCCCTTGGCCGCATCGTCGACAAGGGTTATCTGTTGAGGGGCCATAAACCGGTGCACTGGTGTGCCGATTGCGGGTCCGCGCTGGCAGAAGCAGAAGTGGAATACGCCGACAAGAGTTCACCGGCAATCGACGTGCGTTTTACAGTGGTTGACGACGAAGAACTGCTGGCCCGGGTCGAACATGCACCGGGCAAACATAAGGGCGAAGGTCCGATTCATGTTGTTATCTGGACGACAACACCCTGGACCCTGCCAGCCAATCAAGCCGTCGCACTCAATGCAGATCTGGAATATGTCATTGTCCAGTGTGCCGGGAGTTATGGCCAGGAGCGTCTGCTGGTTGCCGAAGCCCTCATGAAAGATGCCATGCTGCGCTGGGAGATAGAAGATTACCGTGTGATTGCCACCTGTCTTGGCAGCGCACTCGAAGGAATTAAATTACAGCATCCGTTTTATCATCGGGAAGTGCCCATCATACTTGGCGAGCATGTCACCACCGAGGCGGGAACTGGTGCCGTACACACGGCCCCCGGTCACGGCCTCGACGATTACATGGTGGGTCGGCACTATAAACTTGCGGTGGACAATCCCGTGGGTGCCGATGGCAAGTTTGTTGAAGGCACCGAGTTCTTTGCCGGCGAACATGTATTCAAAGCCAATGATAGTGTGATCGAAATATTGAAGGCCAGGGGCAACCTGGTTCACAACGAGGCACTAATGCATAGCTACCCGCACTGTTGGCGTCACCGGACACCCATTATGTTTCGCGCTACGTCACAGTGGTTTATTGATATCGAGGCAATTCGCAATAATGCTTTGAAAGCAATAAAAAACGCACGCTGGATTCCGGACTGGGGCGAGGCCCGTATCATTAGCATGGTGGAGAGCCGGCCAGATTGGTGTGTATCGCGTCAACGCACCTGGGGCGTGCCCATTGCTTTGTTTGTCGACCGCGTCAAGGGCGAACTCCATCCCGACACGCCGAGATTAATTGAAGAAGTTGCGCAGCGCGTTGAGAAAAATGGCATCGACGCATGGTTTGATCTCGATGTAGCCGAATTGCTGGGAAATGACGCCGACAAATATGACAAGGTCACCGATACGCTGGATGTCTGGTTTGACTCCGGCGTGACCCACGCATGCGTGGTTGAAACGCGGGAAGAACTGGGCGACTTACCAGCTGATCTCTATCTTGAGGGTTCGGATCAGCACCGCGGCTGGTTTCAGTCATCCCTGCTGACGTCTGTTGCCATTAATGGGACCGCACCCTATAAAACGGCACTGACTCATGGTTTTACTATAGATGCCAAGGGCCTGAAGATGTCCAAGTCCAGGGGCAACGTCATTGAACCGCAAAAGATCATCAAAACATTGGGTGCCGACATACTGCGGTTGTGGATCGCATCGACCGACTATCGTGCTGAGATGAGTTTGTCGGATGAAATATTGCGACGCATGTCCGATTCTTATCGTCGAATTCGTAATACCGCACGTTACTTGTTAGGAAATCTCGACGGCTTCGACACTGGCGACCTTGTAGAAATGGACGAGATGGTATCGCTGGATCGCTGGGCAGTTTTGCAAGCTATTGATTTGCAACGAGAAATAAAAGATTCCTACGAGAACTTCCAGTTCCACCAGATCTATCAAAAGCTGCATCAGTTCTGTGTCATAGAGATGGGCGGTTTTTATCTCGATATCCTCAAGGATCGTCTTTACACCATGCCGTCCAATAGCCGTGGACGGCGCTCGGCACAGACGGCGCTGTTTCACATTCTCGAGGCGCTGGTGCGCTGGTTGGCGCCCATCCTGAGTTTTACCGCCGAGGAGATCTGGCGCCACATGCCGGGCAAGCGCGGAGAATCGGTATTTCTGGAACAGTGGTATGAACTCCCACTTGTCCCGGGAAAGGATGTAGAGAAGGGCATGGGTCTGGAATTCTGGGATACCGTTATTCAAGTTCGCGATGTCGTCAATCGTGAGCTGGAGCAGCTCCGTGTCGCTGGTGGCATCGGCGGGCCACTGGATGCGGAAGTAGATTTGTATTGCTTACCTGAACTCAAGGCAAAACTCGAGAAACCGGGCGATGAACTGCGATTTGTGCTGATTACATCGTACGTACGTTTACATGATCTCGAAACACGAAGTGATGATGCGGTGGAGACAGAAATTGAAGGATTGTTTGTGGCGGTGGCGCCTTCGGCCCACAGTAAGTGTATTCGTTGCTGGCATCATCGCGAAGATGTGGGCGCCAACAAAGAGCATGATCAGCTCTGTGGACGTTGCGTGATAAATGTGACGGGCGAATGCAGTGAGTCGCGGGAGTTTGCCTGATGATTCGTTTGTTGTGGATTACGGTGGTGATACTGGTTCTGGACCAGGCAAGTAAGGTGCTGGCGTTGGAAGTGCTTGCCGGACCCCCGGTAGCTGTATTGCCATTTTTTAATCTCAACCTCACATTCAATACCGGTGCGGCGTTTGGTTTTCTGAGTCAGGCCACGGGTTGGCAGAACTGGTTCTTTATAGGTATTGCCAGCACGGTTTCCGTTGTCATCGTGTTCATGATTCGCAGTCTGCCGCAGCGTGACCTGCAAATCGCGGTGGCACTTTCGATGATACTCGGTGGCGCCATTGGCAACCTGGTTGATCGGGTGCGGCTGGGTTATGTCATCGATTTTATTCAACTCTATTATCAGTCCTGGTCGTGGCCGGTATTCAATGTTGCCGATAGCGCGATTACGGTTGGCGCCGTGCTGTTGGCACTGGACCTGTTCGGCATCAAGATTCTCAAGTCCCATGAGCCTCCGGGAGCAACCGGGAGCAACCAGACTTAGGATAATGAAAATCCAGTACGGTTCTACAGTTACGCTGCACTTTACCCTGCGACTGGTGGAGCAGGACATCCTCGTCGATTCCACAAAAGGCGAAGAGCCCATGACCTTTGTAATGGGTGATGGCGATCTGGTGGAAGGCATGGAAACGCCATTGCTTGGGCTGAAAGCGGGTGATGTGCGCCGTTTCGAGGTTGCAGCCGAGGACGCCTACGGTCCGGCCGAAATCGACGAAGACAACATACAGAATATTCCCGTAAGCGAATTTCCAGAAGATGTGGAAATCAACCCGGGGCTGGTAGTGGGATTTACCTCTCCCAGCGGCGATGAGATCCCCGGCACCATTATGGGATTTACTGATGAAATCGTTACTGTCGATTTTGGCCACCCTTTGGCAGGACATGACCTTGTATTTGAAGTTGAAATTATTGACGTGAAACCGCCAAATTAAATAATTTTTGTCGCAAAGGGTCTCTCCCGGCATCCATGCCTCCCGCGACACTTGTACGTCCGTGTACATCGCGCGAAGGCGCAAGGAAAAGATTTAGAGCGGTCTGAAAGACCGCTTTGATTAAGGAATATAAACCTTAAATACCGGCTATCAGCCGGCCTTAATTTAGTTTTTCTTTGCGCCTTCGCGTCTTTGCGACAAAGCCATAGTACAATGCCGTTATGAAAATATTACTCGCCAATCCCCGCGGATTCTGTGCCGGCGTCGATCGCGCCGTCGATATCGTCGAGCGTGCGTTATCCAGTTTTGGTCCACCGATCTACGTGCGTCAT
>SDBU01002784.1_pt1 | contig 22776 bp, 24 predicted proteins | sample 2277071 | NCBI WGS metagenome assembly SDBU01 (sample SAMN10397929, study PRJNA504765) | marine sediment metagenome | isolation source: marine sediment core GS08_GC12, 126 cmbsf | place: Arctic Ocean: Gakkel Ridge, Loki's castle | collected 2008 | reverse complement strand
ATTATCCCGACCACTTGAAGAGCTGGTTTTACCGCGGCGGCTGGCACCAGCCTTGCCCTCTCCTTTCTAGTAGGGAACATTACTCACCTACCACAGTTCTATAAGAACACTTTGGGTAACCCCGTCACACTTTCGTGTATTGCGGAGGTTTCGCGCCTGCTGCGCCTCGTAAGGCCTGGGTCGTTGTCTCAGTACCCATCTCGGGGCTCCCGCTCTCACGGCCCCTATCGATTATCGGCTTGGTGAGCCATTACCTCACCAACAACCATAATCGAGCACGATCCTATCCTACAGCGAATAAAAACCATTTTTCTTATCCTTTAGTTGAAAAACTTTTCCAAGCCTTTTCAAATATGAAATATTATCCTCAGTTTCCCGAGGTTATTTTTCTCTGTAGGGTAAGTTGATCATGTGTTACTGAGCAGTTTGCCATGGGAAGTTTAGGTTTCCCATTCGACTCGCATGGCTTATTCTCACCCAAATAGCAGTCGGGTCCGGCAGGATCAACCGGAATTAATGAGTGTGAAGCTAATCACAAAACTTATTTTAATATTCGGAATTCTTACATAAATGGGGTCTTAATTAAACTTTCTTCAGTTATATATTTCCATATACAACTACATTTTTTTTACCGCATCAATGAAAAAACTCTTCATATAACGGATATTTACCGTAATCCAAGCTTACACCGGTAAAGATGCGATTTGTTATTATATTATAAAGGAATTATTTATTATAAGTTTTTTTGTTTTCTTATCATTCCGAGTCTAAGAATTTAAATTTTCGTAGTTTAAAAATCCCTATGAAAATATATGGATAACCTTTCAAAAACAAAATAATTTGACTAAAATGCTACTCAATGAAAAGATCGGAATTCATTTGGACCAGATAAAGCAAATCAAAGGTGTTGAAAATGCGGTATTAACTCAGAGAGATGGAAATCCAATTCAATCGACAGGAGTCTGGTTTTCTAAAGATGAAATTTTTAATGTAAGTTCGGCAACAAGTGCAATCTATAACGTTGGGATACATCTACATCCAAAAGATTTAAAATACATTTTAATTGAAGGGAAAAAGGCAAAAATTTTGATTGCCCCACTGAATAGCCCTATTCATAGTTCTTTAAATCGGATCTTGGAATTACAGCAAATTTTTGATGACAAACATGAATTCTTTATAGCTATTACGGCTCAACCAAATATTAATTTAGGTGGCATTTTCCTGCAGACTAATGAATGCTTGAGAAAAATTAAAACAAGTTTAATAACGTCAGGTGAATCTTTTAAACCACCATTAATACAATTTAATAATCAGAAAATCAAGAACATAATTGAGGGTTTCAATGTTAAAGAGAATGATGAAATCGACTTTAAATTATCTCCATTTTCATTAAGCTTCTCAAAATCTGTATCATTGGGATTAAAGAAAGTCCTAAATAATATCTCCCTTACTATACCTGATTTGAACTATGCTTTTGTATCCGTTGAAGGAGGATTTATCGCTTCAAAACTACTCAAAAAAATAGATCTGAGTCCTGAAAAATTAGATAAAATATCTGCAATGAGTTATTCCCTTTTTCAAACAGCTAATCGATGTGCTTGGTTATTAAAGAAAATGCGCGCTGAATCGATTTTATTAGATTGTCAAAATTCATTTCAATTTATTGATGGGATAGGGAAATCCATCTTTAGCACGGTTATTGGTAAAGTAAGGCAAAAGTTAGGTCTTATCCGATTGATTCTTCCGCAATTTTCCCAAAGAATTAATACATTGCTTAAAGAGGCATCTGATATTCGGGATTTCCGAACATTCGACATTAAAAGAATGCTTGGAGAGTTAATTATAAAATAAATCAGGTAAAATGATGAATTTCTTTTACATTCTTGATAAATTCAAAAAAAATTCTCTATCATTAATTCTGTATTGTTTACTCGACCGAATTCCAATAATCGTTGTTGGAGATAATTTAGATGAAATAGACAACTTTTTAATTGAATTATCTGAACTTGTTCATTTTCGAAAAGAATATGTTTTTTATACGGATTTTATTTCAAAGGAGGAGTATGAAAGTTTACTTTCAAATGATAATATTGATTATAATTATCAAAGAGCTAATATAAGATGCCCCTGCCAAGTTGGTCTTAAAGCATTAAAAACATTTCAAAATATAGACTCTTGGCTTATCGGTATAGATTGCTCAAATCAAAAAAATTCTTTAAATAGATTAAAAAAATTAATTAATAAAAAGACTAATGCTATTTTGTATATCTCATTCTTTTACGAGAAATTTTCAATTGATTTAGATCGATTAGATTTAAAATCAGTAGACTTAACACTTGAAGACAATATCTTTAAGAAGGTTTCTCAAGATACAGAAAAATCAATAGTTAAAATGAAAAGAGTGTTAAATGATAAAATTGCACCAAGTCAACTTGATCCAGAGCTTGTAGAAACTTTATTAGACTTTAAAATTGAAAAAAGTGAGTTAAAAAAGAATATATTTAAAAGAGAAATTCAAAACTTCTTTTCAGGTTCAAAAAGAGCTTTCTTTATTTTATCAAGATTGAATCTATTAAACGGGATAAAGATTAATACTAAAATTGGGAGTAAAACTCTTTTAGAAACAATAGATTATGAAGATGCATCAATTGAGAGAATTCTATCCTTTATATATAAGGAATGGGGTGAGGATTTTTCAAATGTTTTCGAAGATAGTAGGAAATCATTTCTAGGCGATAAAATAGTTTCGCTGTGGGGTTAGATTATATTATGATATTTGATTGTGAGAACAAAATTTTGCAAGTTAAAATAGTATATTATGGGCCAGCTATGTCAGGTAAGACAACTTCTGTAAAATCTCTTTTTTCTTATTTTCAAAAAGGAGATTCATTAAATTCAATTGAAAGTACTATAGGTAGAACATTATTTTTTGATTTTGGTGTATTACAATTCAAAGGGGCTAGTTGGAATCTAAAATTCTTGATTTATTCAGCGACTGGTCAGGATTTTTATGCAAGTACCCGTCCAGCTACTTTAATTGGAGTTGATGGTATTATTTTTGTAGTTGATTCACAGAAAGAATATTTGGATCACAATTTACGTTCATGGAATGAATTAAAAACATTATTTGGCTTAGAATTTTACAATATTCCTGTTGTCATCTCATTAAACAAATATGACTTACGAGAAATGAAAGAATCAGAATTAGTTGACTTTAAATCATCTATTGATTATAAAAAATTTAAAAATCTTTCAGTAAAAAAAACAGTGGCCACAAAAGGGGAAGGTGTATTGGATTCATTCAATCAATTAATTAAATTTGTATTTCCTCAATTAATATTAAAATTTAAAAAAAAAATTAATTGTACTCCTTAGTTTCTTTTTTTTGATACATATTTTTAGAGATTCTTTTAATATAGCCATTGACAACAAATTGCTTGAGAAGATTTCTTACTTTTCTTCCTTCGGAAGCATCAGTTCCAAGAACATTAATTATTTGAAATATTGAAAACTGACTATGCAAACTATCTTTTATACGATTATAGAGACCCATTCTTACCAAATTTCAATTCTTTTTATAATTAAATTAATTAGGAAAAGTTTTTATATTTTACCACTGTTAGATAGATTTTAAGAAAAGGAGTAAAGGTTTTTATAATCCTCAAAGTAACTATAAATTATCATTCCTACTTAATGTAGATCATCCTTGTCCAGTCAATTTCATCGAAAATTTACAACCTTTTTTTACTCTCTTTAATCCATTTAATTTCAGTCATTAAAAATGTTCTAAATTTAAAATTCTCAGGATATTGAATGGTTTTTTTTAATATTGTATATAATTTAAAAATCCCGGAAATCCTTATAATTATCGGCAACGGGAGCTTCTCCATCACCATATATCTGATATAATCCCGTCCTTCTAGCGCATTCAGAAAAACTTCGATATATGTTCTTTCTCTTTTCATATAAAGCACAGGTTTTATATATTATAGGATTCCAAATGTATAACTCATCTTCTGGTTCATACCAAAGTTTTTCATCTTTCAACACTTGTTTGAAATCTTCTTCACCGATAACTTCTGAAAGATCTTGCTTATTTAACATTACAATGAGAGGGATTTCTTTGATTAGTTTTCCTCTTGTTACATTTTTCAATTCTTTTAAAGATTCAATGTTATCTTCAAAAAAATGAGTTTGTGAATCAACAGTAAAAATTACACCATCAGTTCCTTTAAATATTTTTTTTCTCAGGGGAGAAAACCTTCTTTGACCTGCGACAGTATAAACATGATAAAAAACTTTACCCCGACTTTTCTGTTTTGTAGATTGGAAAATTCCCCTATCAAAATAAAGAGTTGAACCGCTTGCCATTGAAATCTTAGTTAAATTACCTGTAGGAGTTATGTCTATTTCATTCTCTTTTGTGTATCTGTATAATGTGTCTACCGATGTAGTCTTTCCTGATGAAGCCATCCCCCAGAAGAGGATTTTTATATAAACCTTATGATCTGCTGTAAATCTAACCATCGAAAAATCCACCTAAAGAATTAATAATGAAGGAAAGGAATAATTCCATACAATAATTGGTAAAGATTATTAGTAATTAAAAAATACTTCTAACTTATATTAAAATAAATAATTAAGTACTATTATAATTAAGTATTTATTATTCCTTTTAGATATTTTAGCTTTTTTAAATCAAAAAATATTAATTTGGGGATAAATAGTTGTAAAAAAATTTATACTTCTACAAAAGTCTTTCCCTGACGAATCTTATAATTACACCAAAGCATAATTTCGTTATATTTTTCTCCAATCTTTCCCTCTTTAACTATCAAATTAATAATATCTGAATACATAACGGCACGTTGGCCTTCGAAAATCTTATTTAATCTTCCCAAAATTTCCCTTAGAAATTCATAATTACTAATTGAAATATTTTTGATAAGCTCAATACGTTTCAAATTCTGTTTAGATTCCATTTTAAAACCCTAAAAATATCATGCAAATACACTTCATTTGTTAACGTTACTTTTAATTGAATATTTTAAATCCCATACTTTCTACTTTTTGTTATCTCTCCCTCCTTCACTAAAGAAAAAAGGTTCTTAATTCAGTAAAAGAATTCCATTTAACCTTATCATTTTTCTATATATTTTATATAAAGATGAAATGTAGTATCTATTCTTAAATTGAATAGATTAGAGTGGTTATAATTAGTTTTAAGAAAATTGGGGAGTTAGTACCTGATAGCTGCCCTGAATGTGGTGGAAAAATTGCTTCTAATAGCTATGAAATGATATGTAATGAGTGTGGACTAGTGATCAATACAATATTTAATGTTTCTTCTTTTGTTTTTAAAAATACGCATATGGGAAGTAAGACGAGTAAACAATATGTTTCTTTAGGAGAAAGAACAGATTTTATTGGAGGTTTAGGTTCGTTTATAGATTATGAAAATTCTAAGCGCCTAAAGGATACGACAGGAAAGCTTCTACCTCCAACTGAACAAAAATTATTTCAAAGATTAAAAAAAAATTATGCTCAATCATTAAGAATTAAAAATCATGAAACTGAATACAGGATATTTAATATTTTAAATAAGATCTCACTATATCTGAATCTGAATAAAAATATTAAGAATAATTCTGCATATTTTTATAAGAAAATAATTAAGAATGAAAGAAAAGTTATTAATAACATTTCATTAATCGCATTTTGTATTTTTTATGCGGTAAGAAAAGAAGATCACAATGCTCCTATTACAATTAATGAGATTTCACGAGCTTTTCAGAATTATGGGCATCGAGTAAACCCCAGATTGGTTTTACGAGATGGAGTAAGGTATAAACATCATTTGAAAGATGAGTCCACCCCTCATAAAAGTGAAGATTACCTTGTAAGGCTGATTAATCAAGTTATTAATCATAATGATTTAGAAGAACGCTTAAAGAAAAAAAGGATATTTTGGTCAAAAAATGAATTTCAGAATAAATTAATAATTGTATGTCGAACTCTTTTAAAAGAACTGACTTCATGGCATCGTGGTGGTAGAAATCCATTTATTTTAACCGGAGCAATAATATATTTAGCTGATAAGCTGCTAGCGAGAGAAAATTGTCAAAAGACAATTTTAACGCAAAAAATTATCGCTGAAGCTACAAATATTGCAGAATATTCCATCAGAGATCACTATGTCAATCTCTTAAAACCGATGTTTATTAAAAATTAAGATAAAAGAAAATTTTAAAATATTTGAAAATAAAGGAGTTCTTATGATCCTTAAATTTAAGATTCAAAATTATTAGTTTAATTAAATTTTTTAAACAATTTGAGTTTATAAAAACTAAGGATTTATATCATTTATATGTGGAATTTAAATGCTTCTGTAGTGTAGACCGGTCAATTTAAACCTAATTTTAAAAGTAGATCTGAGATCAAGCATACGAGGCTCTCACCCTCGGAACCCGGGTTCAAATCCCGGCAGAAGCATCCAAATATTAATGGCATAATCTTGTTTAATTTGATAATCTGTTTCTAAATTGGTTAATATTATACGAGTTAATTAGAATAGGTTGGCCCTTATTCTTGTCCCGATTTAGAAGATAATTTTATTATAAGATCATAAAGATTTGATAAGATTTGAGTATATTTTTCAATTAATTCTAGTTGTGTTTCATTTTGTAACTTTTCTGCTACCCATTTAATTTTAGCATTAAGAATTTCTTCTAATGAATCAATAATATTGTTATCAATATTCCTCTCACTTATGTGAGACAATCTACTCACATTTTCATTTGTTTTAGTTTTATTGTTATAGGATTTTTTATCAACAAATAGAACTTTTCTATTACAACTCGGGCAGAATTTTTCATTATCTTTTGTGCGAAAAATAGGATTATTACACTCTGGACACGCTATATTTAGCATAGTAAAACCAGATCTAAGAAGATCTGCCATTTTTTTTATATTTTTGCTTATTTTAATCACTAAGAGTTATTATATGAATATCGTTTTTATTGCAAAATAAAAAACAACATTATTCTCTATTTTTTATTTTTAATAAATTAACTATATACCCTGAGATCCGATTTCTCAAATGTTTGGAACCTATTTCAAGATATTTATCTAAAAGTTTTTTATTTTTTTCAAAATTAATAGTAAATACGTCTGGATATTTACTTATTAATTCTTTAGAAACTTTTTTGATTAAAATTGTTCTAACTTTTCCCATTTTAATATATTACTTTAAATTTATTGATTTGTAAAAATAAAAATTTGATAAAATAAATTTTTTCGCATTTCTATTGGTTTTTATATTTTAAATAAAAAAATAAAGGTGTGAAAAAAAAAATAGCGTTTTTAATTGTTTCAATTTTTCTTATGGAATTCTTAAATGTTTCAAATTGGGTCATTAGTTTTGATAATGTCCTATATCATTTAGAGGTAAATAAAGAAGAATATTATGTGAATGAAGAGATTAAAGTGAATGCGTCATGGTTATTGAATTATGATCCTAATAACGAAAAAGCATATGTTCAAATTAGGATGTATGACTCTCAAACTAACAAAATTGTTTGGAACTCTTCAAAATATAGCGTTATTGGCAGTTTTACAGAAAATTGGAGTATTAACATTATAACTTTAAATATGACGATGAAAAATAATACAAGTATTGTTTATATTAGATTTTTTAGTTATCACTGGCAAAAAGGGATAGGAGGGGATAATACGTTTTTGGAAACCGTAGAAGTAAGAATTATTAAGAGGACTCCCCTATGCCGGGTATCTGGATTTAAGGAAAGATTAAATTTCGGAGAAAATTTAACTTTAAGTGTAACTTTTTATGATGACATAATTGAAAATAACACGTTTTTTAGTAATCAATTGGTATGGGTCATGATCTCATCAAATAATTCAAAATTATATCAACATAACTTTACGACAAATCAATTTGGAACAATTGAAATTATTATATCATCACAATACCACTTAAATTATGGTGTAAACTCATTACAATTTTCTATACTCAATAACCTAGTTTATAATAATTCAATATTTCAATACCAAATTTTTCTAGAAAAAAATCGTGTATTTATAGATTTAGTTTTATTTAAAGATATTTTGAATAGACATGAAGATTTAGAAATTGAATTATTCTATTATTTTTTTAATAATTCCTTAAAACCACTTAAAAATGAAAGTGTCAAATTAGTAATTTATAATAATCAGAAGGCGATTTTCTCTAAAATATATTCTACCGATGAATTCGGTATTTTGTTTATTACCATTTCTCATGAATTATTTAATTTCTCAACTAAGAGAAATGAACTAAAACTAATTTTAAAATACAATGGATCTCATTTCTTGAGAAATAAATCATTAATTTTAGGTTTAAATATAAATCCTCCTACTCTTAAAAATGGAATGACTTTAAACATCTTAGTTTTTATCCCATTTCTCATAATTTTCTCATTAATTTTGCTCTTTTTATATTATAAATCTAGAAGAGTCCAAATGAAGATGTTGACTGAAATAATTTTTAAATATTGACACTATTATAGATAACAGTTTATTTTCATGCAAGATGAATTTAAAAGCTTATTATAAATATCTTTACGACATATTTAAGCTTTAGGATTCTTCCATTAATCTGTTCAATTTCAGAATAATCAAGGGTTATGACGTATGCCTATTAATTAATCTAGCATACTACTTAATTCATAGAGTTTCAAATTAAAAAAATTAATACTCTGTATTTTATTAAAAACGATCTTGTTTTAAATTTATAATAAATTCCGACTGGGTAATTTTAATAATTATGGACTATTTTGAAGAACTTCTAAGGAAACCATCATTATTTCAAGATGAGAGCAAGTTAGATATTAATTTCATCCCTAATAGGCTACCACACCGAGATAAGGAATTATCATTATTATCACAACTTTTTTTGATTTTAATTACTAATCCGAATTCAATTTCTAGAAAAATCTTAATAACCGGAAAAACGGGAATCGGTAAGACTGCAACCGTGAAGAAGTTTGGGGAGATTCTTATAAATGCATCAATTAAAAGAGAAATTTTAATAAAATATGCTCATATCAATTGTAGGAAAGAAAGAAGTAGCTATAAAGTCTTAATTAAAATAATTAGATTAACTAACAAAAATTTCCCTAAAAGGGGGTATTCACCACAAGATTTACTAGAGATCCTTATTGATTCCCTAAATTATCAAAATATTCATTTATTAGTAATTTTAGATGAGATGAGTTATTTAATAAATAAAGGTGAAGATTTGATTTATTCCTTAACTCGAATTAACGATGATTCTTTAAGCGTCCAACAAAGAATATCCATTATTGGAATTGTACGAGATGTATCCTGCTTGAATAATTTAGACTACAGTACAATAAGCACATTGCAAAGAAATATAGTAAAGTTCAGTAATTATTCCAAAGATCAAATTTTTGATATTTTGAAATATAGAGCCCAACTTTGTCTTAAGAAAAATATTCTTAGCGATGAGTTACTTAAAATGATAGTAGAATCAACTTATTTGAATGGTGATATTAGATATGGTTTGAATATTTTATGGCGGGCTACTAAAGTAGCCGAAAATATGAATTTGAATCTTATTACTCCTGAATGTATTCGTCTCGGAAGTCAGGAGTTAGTCCCATTTTCAACGGTGGATATTTTAAAGTATATGTCTTCTCAAAAATTATTATTTTTACTAGCAATTGTAAAAAGCTTAAAGAATACTAATAAAACATCAATCTCATTTTTGGAAATTATACAAACATATCAAGTAATTTGTGAAAATTTAGATGTAAATTTTAGATCAAATTCACAACTATGGAATTATCTTCAAGAATTTAGAAGAGAAGGAACAGTTTTAATTAATATAATAAGCGAAAAAATAAAAGGAAGAAGAGCTTTAATTCAGCTTCCTGAAATAAATATAATAAAACTAGAAAAAGTCATTATAGATCTGTTAAAGAAAAAAAGCATAAATTTTTAATCATGATAATCTCGGAAAAAAAAGATTTGGTTGAAGATGTACTGGGTTCAAAAGCTAGAGTAAAAATATTAAAGGCCCTTGCTATAAATGAAGAATTAACACTCTCATTAATAATTAGCAAAACAAGACTGAATTATGTTAATGTTGTAAAGCATCTAAAACACCTTGCAGCCCTAAATTTAATTCAAGAAAAGAAATTTGGTAGAATTAAAATTTATAGGTATAAATTTGAAAATTTCAAAGCCAGAAGTTTAAAGAAATTTATTGAGATTTGGGAAGATGGTTTTCATTGAAGTACCTAGGTTTTTTTTAATACTAAATTTTCATATTGTTAATATATTATTCCTAATTTCCCTTTTTTTTGATTTAAGAGAAAGAAAAGTACCGATAAAATTCTTCACTTTTTTTTACTTTGTAGACGTAATTCTAAATATTTTTGAATACGTTTTATTTTTTGAGAATTTGCATAGATTTATTTTAATGAAAGTACTTACATTCATTTTTGTGCTTTTTCTATCTTTTTTACTTTTTCTATTAAAAATCATCGGTGGGAGTGACGGTAAACTGCTAATATTGATTTTTATGATTCACCCCATTCCTATTTTGAATATTCCTATAATTTTCTTTTTTTATTTAATATTTTCTTTCTTTTTTATTATTTTATGTATGATTAATTTTGTAATGAACAATTATACAAATAGACATCTTTCGTTTGCATTGTTTTTCAAAAAAAACATAAAATTGTCGATTCTTAAGAATTTTTATATCAAATCCTTTTATAAATTCCAAAATTTTTCAGAATTAAATAATTATTGTGAACATACCTATGTAATTAAATCAACAACATTAATTTTTAACGGTAAAAGGAATAAATTTCAAATTTTAAGCCAACTAAGGCAGCCTTTAATAATTATTATAATACCATCATATTATATCATGTATTATGTAAAACTAATAGTTTAAGCAACAATTTCGAATTAATTTTATATTTATTAATTTTTATTAAAATAATAATTGATAAATATTTGTGGATAAATTATTATGGAGATTGAAAAAATCCGGGAAACTTCGTGGAGAATTCTATTAAGAAAGAGAGATGAAAATATTGAAATAACGTCTGTTGAGATAAGTGGTGAAGTCAAGATAATTAAGATAGGAATTAGAGAAAATGAAAATTATGTTAAAGTCCAAATGAATAAAGAAGAATTCTTTAACTTTCTCTCATTAATCTCAGCGTTTAAAGAAGTAGTAATAGGTGAAGATGCAATTTTGATTGATGATGAACCTACCAGACTTGAAATAGAACCTCAACAATTCGACGACATTTCCAATACACACCCCATAAATCTTGACTCTTCAGAAAAAAAACTTGAAGATGAGAAAAAAGACGAACTAAATCCTGAAGAATGGGATCCTTGGTAAAATATTTTATTTATTTTTTACTTCAATTTTAAATTCACAGAAATCTAATTTTAGATCTTCGAGACTACATTGTGTCTCTTCTACACTTACTCGATATAGGGCAAATTCCCCAAATCCTGTAAGTAGTCCTGTAATAAAATAGCAGAAATATTTTGATTTATTTTCTAAAGCTGATGAAATATTATGATAGAGACTTAAAATTATTATTTCCTCAGAAATGGTTTTAGAGATAAATTTTCCCCATCCATGATTATTTAATATGTTTGTAAAATGAAGTACTAAATCTTCTAAAGATTTAGGTTTTAGATTTTCTTCCCAAGTTTGAATTAATTTCCACCCTGTTTTTTTACCTAACCATACTAATAAAGATTTTACACCCTCTCCATAAATAGTGGATAAAATATCTATGACTTGAGGTGGGAGAAATACAAACCGATCACTATAAAGCTGATATTTTCCTTTATTAAATTTTAAACCTTTCATTTTTAAATTTTTCATAATTATGGTCAACTTTATTTTTATATAATATTTACTTCTATCCTTAAATTAACAAAAACCAGTTATTAATTGTGTGTGTTTGAGATATAATCACTCTTCCTTTAAATAAATATCTCTTCTATTGGAGGCCACCAAGGAGTTGACTTTAAATAATTTATTCTGAAATTTCTTATTGGATGTTTGAGTTAAATTTTATTTTTATGGAATTACTGCTATTATTAAGTGTAATTATTTTAATCTTTTTTTACTCTATTATCTCGACTGATGTTTTTATCACCTCTTTAGCTCTGCTCATTTTTATAGTGTTGATAATCCCTTATCAAATATTGCTAAATGAATTGAAAATTTTAGTATTTGACAACAATTTAGACAATCTTCTAATTTTTAAATTAGTTTTTCTTTATTCTTGGTTAATTAATGTTTTTATTGGGATATCTTTATTGATTGAATTAGTTTATCTATTTATTTCTGGTTGATTCAAGAATAGATTTATGAAATTTAATCAAACAAGAGTTGAGATATTGATAAAAGACAGCAAAAATGTTAAAAGGAAAATTATAATGGAACCTGAAATTATTAGAAATTTCCTATTAATTGACAATACTTTTAAAAAATAATATGAAGCTATTGAGATACTTGATAATAAAACTAAAATTATTATTACACTGCTGGAGAGGTTAATGGGATTAATTATTAAAAAAAAAAAATCATAACCTGTTAGATCAAGATTTTCAATAATTAGAGTAAATATTGGAAAAATGCCAGAAATAACACCGGTTATTATAGGTAAAAGAGTTATAAAAAAATATATTTTAAATTTTTCTCCCTTCAAAATTATTTCTAATTTCCTTTGGAGCTTTTGATGTTTATAAGCTACCTTGATTATCTTCAATATTTTTGTAGATGTAAAATGGGAGTTTTTACTGATAAATTTCTTAATTGCTTCTAAGATTATTGCATACTGTAAAGATTTTAATTCTCTTTTTAAATTATTTAAAACGTCTGATAATGAGTAGGAAAGGTTTAGAAGATACGAAATTTGTTTCTTTAAGAGTTTTTCTAAAAGCACAATTAAATTTTTGTTTTGATTATAAGACGTTATTAAAGCTTTTTCAGGAGATATATTATTATTAAGATTATAGGCAAAACTCCTTAGAAATAAAATGAATTCCAAAAACTTTTTTCGTTCGAGCTTGGAAAAATTCTTTACTAATCCTATTAAATATCCTTGATTCCTAATGAATTTTCGGAATATTAAATTTAGGGAAATAAGAAAGATAGGAATAAGGAAAATTAAAAACACCAAATCTATTTGATTAAATAAAATGAGAAAGCATAACCCAATAGGAAAAAATAATCCTAAAAAAAAAAGAATACTTATTTTGGATTGTACTTGTTTTAAATAAATTTTAAATTGCTTTTCTAAAGTGTTTTCATCTAAATCTCCTAGACTATCGCTATTAAATTTGTTTATTGAAAGGTTTTTTATATAATTATCAAAATCATCAGAATGGGTAACAATTTGATTCAATTCTTGCTCGGGGGTCATTCCTTCATGAATCCTATTAAAAATTGTCTTAAAATGACCCGAAATTGGGATCCTATACTCTTTAATTAATTCAATAAAGGAAAGGCATTTATCCGAATTCTCATTCAAAGTTTTTTGAATTAATGAAAAGTCAATTTTTATTAGATAAAGCATAGAATTGGTAAGATTTTCTTTCTTTAAAATATCATTATATAGAATCAGATTAAACTTATAGGAAATTATTAATGAGAGAATTGTAGAATAAAGTAAAACTAGTAAAAGATTTATAGATGTGAAAATCAATGAAAAAGTTAATGAAAAAAAAAAAGATGATGTGAAAACTAAAAAACTAGCCTTATTTACATCATTATGATCGACATCATATAATTTTCTGTATAAATCCTGATATCTTTTATCCAGAATTTTTAATTTCAATTTTGGTATCTTAAATTTATGAAAATGTTTACAAAATTGAATATATTTATCAGTGCTTGTCATAGAACCTGTGTGAGTTTATATTATTTCAATTAAGTTGATGACTAAATAGGAATATTGAGATGTGATATTTAGGAGATAAGTCTGGGGGGGAAAATCATGAAATTTGCGATTATAAAAGCTCGTGTTGTACATGAGAATTTTATTTATTAAATTATTTTCAATTAAAAAATCAAAAATGATAAATGAATCGAGAAAAGTTATATTAAAATTACTTGGATATTCCACATTTTTTAGATAAATATTTTTTGGGTTGTTAATTGCATACAAAACAGCTTGGTCAATTTCATTAATAAAAGCAATTTTAAATTCAAGATCTCTCTTCACATTTTTGTTAAATTCATTCACTTCCCCAAACAAAGGAATTAGAAGAGATGTTAAAATAGTTAATAAAAAAATACTAAAACCGAGAAGGAGCACCTTTTCTATAAGGTTTGTCATAATTACAAGTTTTTTTTTAATGATTTAAATTCCACTTCTTTTTCCATTCACTCCAGAAATCCTTAAGAGAATTAAAGGAGATTGATGAAAAATAAGATATTTTATTAAAAAAAACATTTAATTCAACTATGCTAAAACCTTTTATTTTCGAGGTTAATTCAAAAATTTCAGTATAAATTTTTATTATTGAAATAAACTGTTCTCGACTAAAGCTTTCATATTTCCTTAATTCAGTTATAACTTTTGTATCATAAAGTGATTTTATTAATTTCCAATTCTTGGAGATAGGATCGTATCTGAAAATTAAATCATATAATTCTTTTCCTAATGATTTATCATCACATATCTCAGCTATAGTGACTATTCGTCTTTCATTTAAGTCCTTTTTCATTAATATTAGAAGCCCTAAATCCGATAAGCATGATTTATTTATTTCAAAATGATAGATAAATCGATTTATCAAAGACTTAATATCATTTGCATGAATTGTTTGAAAGCCTTTTAACCCTGCCGCCAGACAATGAAACATCGCATGTGCTTCTTCTTTTGTCAAGATTTCTCCCAAATAAATGAGATCCGGACTTCTATGTAATAATGTTTTAATTAGCGTACTTTTTGTAAATTTAGAAGAAAATTCATCTTCTACTGAATCAACTTTGTATTTTAATTGATGTTTTCCAAACTCTCTTTGGTTTATTGATTCTGTAACACTTTCAACATATATTTTTCTAAATCCTTTAGGTACTAACAGATCTAATGCATTAATTAAAGTCGTTTTTCCTGTATCTGTTTCTCCTGTAACTGTTATATTTCGTCTTCGTAGCACATTAAAATAAAGGAAAGCAGCGATTAACGAATTTAAAGTACTCATTTTTAACAAATCCTGTATTGTGAAAATTTTTTTGTTTAATTTACGAATATCTAAAGCGAAATTGTGAATTTGAATAGGTTCAACATCGAGACCAAACCTACAATGAAAATACTTATTTTCTAAAACCAATTTAATACTTGGGTTCATATAATCAAGCCTCTTTCCACTATAAAGTCTTAATAATGTCTTTATTCTATCAATCTCATGGAAATTTAATCTTAAGTTCGTTCTACATCGTCCGTAGTGTCGATGATTTAAATAAATTTCATCATGTGGTGAATCCAAAAAGATTTCTTCAATTAAGTCATCACTTAATAGGGGGAAGAGTTTACTTAGATGTAATTTTTTAATTGTGATTCTTAACCCAACTCTTTTTATGTTTAAATCTGAAAGATTATATTTTGAAGTTAAGAGTCGAATTGAATTATTTTTGTATAAATCTATTAGGGCTTCCAAAGGAATTATATTTTTTAAATCAGGAATTTCTACTCTTTGCATTATATCCAGTGTGATTTGTTCAAAATAATTTATATCTCTGTCATCCCCAAAGTACTCTTTTGTTTGATAAAATTTCTCATTTTCCCCAAAAACTTGGTAGATCTCAGCTTGATAAGATTTAAACTCACCGAATTCATAACAGGTTAGTAAAACTTTATTTTCATCTGAATTCATTTCTGGTAATTTTCGATGATGATCCTCTAAATAAAAAGGCTTAGAAAATAAAAATTGATGTAAGTTTACGTTCTTGTGTTCAAGTTCTTTAATTAATGTCAAATTTTCATAGAAATCTAAAATATTTCTTATCGACTGTTCAATTTGGGATTGACAGTTCTGGCATATTGAATTTGTTAATTTAACTTTTTTAATATGATTATACAAGTTGTAGAAACGATTAAGGGCTGTAATTGGATTATACCAAGAAAATATATGAGTTTTATTTAAGATTCTTGGATTAAGAATTAAATTACATTTAAATTCTACAAACTTGCATTTTTTTTTCTAAAATTTTTGATCCTTTTAGTAATTTTCTTGATCTTTTTAAATTTTTTGAAATAATCTAATATCATATCAAGTTGATGAGATTCGATGAGGGTTTCATATGGTAAAATGGATATAGATGTAAATTTACGTCCTTTATTAAGATAGATATGATTTAATAAACAAGATAAACACCTATCACTTTTAAAAATAGGTTCTTCTTTTTTTAAACATTTCTTACAATCAATGATTAAAGTGACTTCCTTTCTCCCTTTCCAATTTTCTTTCTCTTGGAAATAACTTACATTCTTTAGAATCATTTAATCTTTTTTTATAAAAGAAAAATTTAAATAACCCTTTTTTATAATTTTGAGAAGATCATCAAAATTCAAGTAGAAAGGAAAAATTTATTTATTTTACAAAATTTAATTCCAAAAGTTAGTGAATATTATGGGTCATCGTAAAAAACACGCACCAAGACATGGATCATTGGCATTTTTGCCAAGAAAAAGAGCTGCATCAATCAACCCTCGAGTTAGGCATTGGTTAGATAACTCTGAAGGGGTGAACTTTCTTGGTTTTGCTGGATTTAAAGCAGGAATGACACATATTATCTATATGGAAGACCAACGTAATAGCCCTTATTATGGTAAAGATTTGATGAAACCTGTTACTGTTATAGAAGTTCCTCCATTAATTCTTATTGGGATTAGAATCTATAATGAAGATAGTTATGGAAAGTATATTGCTGGTGAAATTTACTCAAGTGATTTTAATGATTTTCTTTCAAGGAAGGTGAGTCTTCCTAATCTAGAAAATTATGATATTAAGGAATTGAAAAATAAAATTCAGAATGAGATAAATGAGACAAGTGAGATAAGGGGCATTTTTCAAACTCAACCATATCAAACAACATTACCAAGAAAGAAACCCGATATTATAGAAATTAAGGTTAATTCTACTAACCAGCCTGAAGCTGAATTCAATTTTGCTTTTGAGCAGTTAGGAAAGGAAATTAGGGCTAGAGATGTATTGAGAGAGGGTGAACTGATAGATACCATTGCTGTAACAAAAGGTAAGGGTTTTCAAGGTCCTGTTAAGAGATTTGGGATAAAAATATTGACTAGAAAAAATAGTAAAATAAGAAGAGGTGTAGCTTGTATAGGCCCTTGGCATCCTGCTAGAGTCTTGTATACTGTACCCCGTCCGGGACAACTAGGTTTTCATCAACGAACAGAATATCACAAAAGGATTATGGTGATTGGTGAAAATGAAGAAGATATTAATCCAAAAGGTGGTTATATTCGTTATGGGAAGATTAAGGGAGATTATCTATTGTTATTAGGTTCAATCCCGGGTCCTAAAAAAAGGTTAATAAAGATTAGAAAAACAATTAGACCATTAAAATCATTTGATACTCAAGCCCCAGAAGTAACATTCATTAGTCGAGAAAGTCACCAGAGAAAATAAGACCAGATGTGTTTGTATGAAAAAAATTAATGTTTACGATTTAGAGGGGAATAAAAAAGGTTTAATCGACAAGCCTGGACTTTTTAATGTTAAGCCAAGAAAAGACTTAATTCAAATGGTAAACTCCGCCTCTCAAAGTAACAATAAGAGTATTCAAGGAAGAGATCCAAGCGCAGGACTTAAAAATATTTCAGAGGGTTGGGGGACTGGTTTTGGTATGTCTAGAGCTCCAAGAAGAAAAGGATCCGGTTTTCCTACATCTAGACATGTAGGAAGAGTGCCTTTTGCCACAGGAGGAAGACGAACTCATCCGTTAAAAGCTACTAAAGTACCTTTTAAGAAAGTTAATAAAAGAATTAAGAGATTATCCGTAATATCTACAATTTCTGCTTCTGGAAATGATGTTTGGGTGAAGAATAGAGGAAATGAAATAAAAGAAATTCCTGAAGTTCCTTTGGTTGTTGATGATAAAGTTCAAACAATAAAAAAAACTGCTAAAATACATTCAATATTATGTAACTTAGGGTTTAAAGATGAGCTTACTAAATTAAAAAAGGGCAGAAGAATAAGAAGTGGAAAAGGAAAAGTTCGAGGGCGCAAATATAAAAGTAAAAGAGGAATGCTTGTTATTATAAAGGAAGATTTTGGAATCGTAAAAGCTTTAAGAAACATCCCTGGGATTGATATTATTAAATTTGAAAATATGTCTATTAAGAGTTTAGCACCAGGAGGCGTTTCTGGTAGACTGATTTTGTGGACACAGTCAGCTTTCAATGAATTGAACAATTTTGAGGTGTGAACCGGTTTTGGAAAACTTTTACACAATTATTAAAAGACCTTTAATAACTGAGAAAACATTTGATTTGATTGAGAAGGAGAATAAATTAGTTTTTATTGTAGATAGATCAGCTAATAAAACCCAAATTAAAAGAGCTATTGAAAAAATACATAATATAAAAGTGATTAGAGTTAATACTATGATTACAACAAAAGGAGAGAAAAAAGCATTTGTCAAACTTCATCCTGATAATTCTGCTCAAGACATTGCAATCGATTTGGGGATTTTTTGATCATCCTCTCCTTGTAATTACACTAAAATCAAAATCGTCAACTTTATTCGGGTCTAATATTTGGATATTTTCCAAGGATTTCAGATTTCTTATTTCTAACAGTTTTTCATATTCCAACTTATCAAGGATTATAATATAAATAAAATATTTCGATACATATTTTGCAATGACATTTTGAATATATTCTGCACGCAATGTTTGTATAGTTAAAAAAAGAAAGTTTTGTGAAATAAGTAGTAAATTATCACTAAATCTGATGAATTTTATTTGGATCTCTGATAAATTCCGCTCAAAATTTCTATTGAATTTTATAATACTAGATTCATCTACCCCGTCATTTTCAAATAAAAATAAAAAAGAATGAAGTAAATAATAATCATTTGAGATCCCTCTTCTCCATAAAAAATTGTAAAATTTTTTTATCTTTATAATTTTCCTTTCTAATACAGTAATACTTAGAAATTCGTTAACAGATCTCTCTGTACTAACCGATTCATCTACCTCTGTTACAATTTCAGTAAAATATAAACAGAATTTAATTTCATGATTTATATCGATAACGAAATTAAAAATCAAAAATCCCTTCTTCCGGAAATTTTTTATAATTTTTATAAAGTTGGAGAGGAAAGAAAGATTCTTATCCAAAAATCCTAATTTCATTGAAAAAAAATCTAGTAGAATAGTATGATTATCCTCCTCTATCATAATTGAATCAGATTCTTCCTTAATTATCACTTCCGAACTGGATTTATCTACTATTATTGCCAGGAATCTTTTTTCTAAGGCAGAACCTTCTAGGATTTTGCAGTTTAGTTTCCTTTCTGTTAAATTTTGGTGAATGATATTCAAGAACTGTAAAATGTTATCCCTTCTGGTTGCTTCAAAATTCAGTACATAAATTTTTTTTGTCTTTTCCAGTATACTCATTTGAACAGAATAATACTGAATTAACTTACTTTTAAGAAACTCATTTAAAGTTTCTATAATGTCAAGGTTAAATTCATCAGTTTCAAAAAGAGCAAAAGCAATTAGTTTTTTACACCTATTCTGGCTTTTATAAAATACTAAATGTCCATCAATAATATATGATAATAAATGATACTTACCCTTTTTAGTCATACAACACAATATTTGTGAGTAATTATAAAAACATAAATCTTTTGTGGTTTCTTGACGAGATTTTAAGAAAATAAAAATAGGATGATAGGTATTTAATCCCCTAAAAAGCTCTCTAAATATCATAAAAGGATACTTTCACTCAATCCTAATACTCATAAACATATTTATATTACAAAGCAACATCCATTCGTAATACCATTGAAACTACCTTTTTTTGGGAAATCAGATCTGTTTTCTTTCTTTCTAACACTAAATCCTTAATCGGTTAATATCCCTTAACAATTCCCTCTTTAAAAATACATGAATATCTATAAGTATGAAAACTCCGAGGTAACCATAAATCACTGGTTTAATTGTTGAGTTTAAGTTGAGGTTTTAACTAACCTTAAAAGATAAAAAGGACCGCCCCTCAACCTATATGTTCCTTCTATACTTGATTGAAAACCATATTTTGATGAAGCTTTTAGAAGAAAACGTGCATTCAAGAAAAGAAGCTTAAATGGGATCCCAATCTGACCATTATAGTGGGGTGTATAAACCACATGCCAATACTTTAAGGTTCGAACATGACGGATTATCAATAACACCTGACCATCCTTACTGAGCAGTTCTCTAAGTTTCTTTAATAACTTTTTTAACCTATAAAGTGTTCCTGAAAGTGCGATATCATTTCCTATAAGGGTGATCGTGTCGAATTTGATATTAAATTTATATTTGAAAATGTCTCCCGTAATACAATTACTTAACCCATGTTTTCGAGCTAAATTATTTATTTTTGGAGATATTTCTATTCCAGTTACAGTCCCTTTATCCATTAAATAGGGAATATAATATCCTGTACATGATCCTATATCAAGGATGTTTCCACATGATAAATTAATAAGTTTTCGTTCTAACGGATCGAGTTTATCCCAAGTTCTGAAGTAAATTCCTAAATCAGATTCAGAAATTATACCATTATAATCTTTTTGTACACAATGGCTATAATAGATAAATTTGGATTTCATAGTATGAGAATCATAGTCCTCTAGAGCATTTTCAAACAATTCCATTGATTTCTGTTTAGGATGGGATGTAAAGAACCTTAAAAGCCTAAATAAATTCTGGAAATAAGAAACTCGTCTAGAGAGCGCCTTAAATAAGCGAAAAAGATAATAGGAAATAATTGACAATAGAATCATTTTTATCTTAAGTAAGTAAGTGAAGGAGGAATTCAATAAAAATCAAATTCTTTTTCGTGGGGTATTAATAAATGAAAAAAAATATCTAGTATGTTTCGCGGACACGACGGACCGATGCCATAAATTTTGTTAAGTCTAGCACTTGAGACATTAACATACTTATTTTTTCTTTTTAAATGGTATCAAACGAAACAATATTCATTCGTAATACAATTAAAAAGAGATAATCCTTCCCTTTCATCTCACTTTTTCCTCTAATACCTTCCTCTGCATTTAGCCTCAAAATGGGTGAGAGGATTTCCAAAAAGAGCATAACTCAGTATGTAGGCTTCCACCGAGTCTATAATCTCTTTAAAACTACTCTAAATTTCAATTGTATTACAAAAACCTTTTCCCTTTCATCACACTTTCTTTTTTTAATACCTTCCTCTACGATTTATTCTCAAAAGGGGGGTAAGCCAAATTCCAAAAAAAACAGAACTCAGCATGGCTAGCCTCGTCGACGCCCCGCTTAAAACAGAACTCATGTGTAATACAGTTAGAATCTTAAATAAATTTTAAATAAAATTTTTTATATAAATTAATCTTTTCTCAAATATTCCTATCAATGTAGATGGTAAATAAAAGAAAAAGGGTGTAAAAATAAAAAAAATTAAGGAAACAAAAGAAGAAAAGCAAAAAAAGAAGAGAAGAAAGAATAAAAGAAAATTCTTTTGTAATACAATTGCCTTTTTTTCTGGTATTATAATATATTTAACGACAGTTAAACCAAACAAATTCTTCTTATCTTCAACATGAAGTCAAGAAACTATGACCATAAAAACTACTTCCCAAACCCCGCATATTCCTGTTGTGTGGCTAAAAAAAATTTAGTCATACAACACAATATTTGTGAGTAATTATAAAAACATAAATCTTTTGTGGTTTCTTGACGAGATTTTAAAAAATAAAAATAGGATGATAGGTATATTTCAAAGGTAATGTTTATATAAACTGAGTAGAAAATTATAAGCAATTAAACATTTTATGTGAAGACCATTCGGGAGAACAAATTTGAGTAAATTCGAAAGATATAAGAAAAAAGTAGATATATATATATATCCTCATAAACATTGTAAAAATTGTGGAGAAATGATAAATGAGGGTATTACGTATTGTCCTGATTGTTATGTGAAAAGAAAAGCAAAGAAAAAAAGAAAATTCTTTAAAAGAAAGAAGGGCAAATCCTGAACAACTAATTGGACTAAGAGACCAAGCATATCATTAAATTTCTAGTCTTTTCAGCAACCATTGTTTATCTAATAAGGATAAAAATGTACCTAATCGCGGACCTGATCTTTTTCCTAGAATAATCTTATAGACTGCTTCAAATAATTTTCTGGGTTGGATTTCTAATTCAATTTTCGCAATATTGAAAATTTTATTCTGAACCAGATCAGGATTTAAAGATTCATTTTTATTAAGAAAACGTCCTAGAATTGAGATCCCCTTTTTTTGATTATCATCTAATGACTCTAAAACGTCACTTTCTATCTTTTTAGGAATTGTGAATATATTAATTTTTCTAATGATCTCACTTTTGATTTTATTATCATTTTCATTTCTAATAATTTCCTTAACGAGGTTGAGCCAATTAGAAGTTCGCTTGATTAATGTTTTAAAAATTTTTTTTGAAATAATAG
>SDBU01002783.1_pt1 | contig 22776 bp, 22 predicted proteins | sample 2277071 | NCBI WGS metagenome assembly SDBU01 (sample SAMN10397929, study PRJNA504765) | marine sediment metagenome | isolation source: marine sediment core GS08_GC12, 126 cmbsf | place: Arctic Ocean: Gakkel Ridge, Loki's castle | collected 2008 | reverse complement strand
AGAGCCACGGGAACTGCTGTTCCTCCATGCGGCTCACCATGTGCTCAAAGCTGTCCTCGGGGTGCACGCCCACCCAGTTGGAGTTGATGGCCACAAACCTGACGCCCTTGGGGGCATACTTGAGCGCCGTGGCGCGGGTCACCTCATCCGAACCGATTACGAATGGGCAGTGGTTGCAGGTGAAAAAGATCACCAGCGTGTCAACGTCGCTGAAATCGCAAAGGGAATAGGTCTTGCCATCGGTGGCGGGCAGCGAGAAATCGGGGGCCTGTTCGCCGAGTTGCAGAGTGAAGGGCATGGTGAATCTCTCCTTCTGAATATGGGTTGGCAGGAGCATTATAGCCACATTTTGCAGATAGGCGCCAAACTGCGAGCCCGATGTCTTTCGGTACGAGTGTACCCCAAAACGAAGACTCCATCAACCCAGACAACACCACTTGGAGCCCCTTTGCCGGGGCGTTGAGGTCCTCCCACACCGTCTATGTGGCCTTTTTGCCCTAACCAGCTTGATCCAAGACGCATCTGCATCCGAGCGGCCAAGACAGACCCCCTCCTGGCCCAAGCTGGCCACGAAAAGCTCACTAGCTCCTTACTCTGATGTGGCTCCGACGCTGTTTTTTTGGCCAAAACCGGCCAGGAGCGCCCGCTTCAGGGCCTTGACGGCGATCACGGCACGCCTAGGCGTTCAGTTAGGCTCTTGATGGTGGCAACGCGCAGCCAAATGGGGCAGAGGGCGGGTGGTCATGGGTACTTGGTTTCCCCCAAGGGCACACCAAAGCAACTCTCCCATAGATCGGTAAGCTCGTTGTCATACTCGCGGCGCAGCACTCCGTTCTGCGCGAGTGCAGCATTCGCGTCTGACCTGAGCCTCTCGTTGTGGGTCGTGTAGTAGCCTTGCAAAAGCTCTATGGCTCGTTTTCCCTCAACCATCATCTTGAGGAACAGTTCGTGAATGTTGCGCGCCTCGCGAGGAGGTCGTATCTCGCTCACCTGGTCTCTGATCTCGCCCAGGTCTGACCAGAATGCGTCCAAGCGTGCCAGGATGGCTTCAGAAGGCACGGACTCCTCGTATACACGCTTCATCCATCGGTTCCATTGATCCAGATGGCGATCGTAGTCGTTGGCGGGAGTGTCCCTGGCCGTAAGGAACGCGGCCAGGGCGACGCAGTCTGTGGTAGGGCTGGGTGACTGCGCCGGGGTGTAGGTTGGATATGGCGTGTAGGTCGGATAGGGCGTATGGGTAGGCTGGGGCGTCCGGCTTGGGTAGAGGGCAGCAGAGAGTGATTGGCAAGAGCACAGGAGAAGAGCTACCATCGCACTCAATAGCCGGATTCGCTTCAAGTGTTCCTCCATTTGCCCCTTGCGGTGAGCGGTCGGTCCTCAGAGCAGCTTCCCCTGGTTGGCTTCCGGCTGCACCCGCTGCGCCTGGGCCAGGGCGATGTTGGTGGGGGGCATGTCAATCCAGGGCTGCCAACGGCTGTATGGAAAAGTGACACGTGGCTATGGATTCTGCCCGGCCAGGATCATCTGTTCCACCCGTCGCTTGGCCTCGCCGAGCAGGCGTTTGGCTTCGTTGGACGATTCTTTGGAGCTTCGCACCAAATCGCCTATTTGTACCTGAAGGTCCTGACACAATAGAGGGAGTTTCAAGCGTCGAATCTTGTCAAGCCGCCAATGTGCGATTAACGTACCGGTCGCTTCGCGTTGGATTTGTAACTGTCCCACTAACGAGTTAATGATTAAGGCGATGTATTCGGGATCAATCTCCCCCAACGGCTCCAAGCGAACGATGCCGCTACAAATGATACACTCGGTTTCGGCGCTAACACAATAGGCAATGCCTGGCGTGCCATCCTTGGAGAGCAGTATCTCACCGATTCGTGGCCGGAAGCCGGCCTGTAGCTCTCGATAGAGTTCGCTGCTGATGTACTTGTCGCTGTCGCGCCTCTCAATACCATACTTGGTCAGTGTGCTGACGCGCACAAACAATACGCCTTCATCCGTGTACGCGTGACTCCCTACCTCGGTTCCTTTGGTCAATTTGGCCAAGTCTCCGAGCGCCTCAGGACCAAGTTGCTCTATGGCTCGATCAGCTTCAGTGTGCTTCGGCTGGAAATACTCCGCGTCCAGCCGCCCCACCGCCCAAGCGTGGGCGAAGTTGCGAGTGTAGGTGGGCTGGTACGAGAGGTCGAGGTCACTCAGGCCCAGTCCGGCTAGCAAGCATCCTTCGGCATCCGCATAGAGTCGGTCCGCACGCCTAAGCAAGTCCCTGCTCCTCTTGACCAGCTCGCCTATTGCTGCCTGTTCTTCTTCATCAGGGACGTAGATCGGGATGGATTTGAGATCGTTGAGGTTGAGTCCCGTCTGAATCGTGCCGCGCGGCCTTCGCTTGAGATAGTCCTGACCGACCTCGCTGTTAAGATACGTACAGAGGTAATATGGATTGAAAGACCTGGGTCTGTAGACTGTGCTCTTGCAGCTGAAGATGGCCTCCCCCAAGTCTTCATCAACTACCGCTACATTGCCCAACGTTCCGACTACTGAAATCAGCAGATCGCCTGCTCGCAAGCTGTGCTTGATGAGGCGATTGAAATCCGTCTTCGCCACGTACACGTTCTCATCAGCCAACAGAAAGAAAGGCTTGACATCTCTGCCCCGTATGTAGCGATAGGGCGACGCGTCCACATAGTTGTCCACGGTGAAGGAGGAGCCAAACGGGCCTACCACGAACTCTCCATCAAGTTCACTCAGAGTCCGCACCGCAAGCCCAGTCAGCAAAGTATCCAGCCGTAGGTACTCTGGCTTATAGTACTCAGCATCGAACCGCTGGTCCGGCGACAGTTCACTTGGATGGACTACACTCCACACTGCGTCCGTGTCCACCCCGGCGGCGAACGTGTCTAGTGTCCACGGCTCACCGTCGGGGTTCGTCAAAAAGGGCGATCGTGGTCCTTCCAGAAGCTCAAGCCTTGCTCCTTGGCAAACAGCACAAAGGCGGTGGCGATGGCATCCAAGTCGTGTTCCACGATGAGGTGGCCGTTCTTGTCCAGCAACCGCCCCCCCTGCTCGTCGGTCTTGTACACGTAGTCACCGGAATTGTCCTTGCCGCTCTCCTTTGAGGTAGCGAAGAAGACTGGGTAGTCGTCCAGCCGGTGACAGAGGGGCCCCACTTCGGGGTCGTCGTTCCACTTCTGCACAAAGAGTAGGCTTGTCTTGGAGCCGCTGTGGGGCTTGAAGGCATTGGCCTGCAGCCCCACCACGGCGAGGATACGACACTCGCGGGCGATGAACTCGCGAATGTAGGCATCTCTTGTGTTGTTGAAACGCCCTTGCGGCAACACGATGGCCATTCGCCCTCCAGGCCGTAAGAACTCCAGGTTGCGCTCAATGAAGAGGATATCGCGTCCCTGCTTGGTCGCCACCCGATCGCGTCCACGTCTGGACAGCTTGTACTGGTGCAGAATCCTACTCTCCTGAATGTCTCCCGCAAATGGTGGATTGGTAATGACCAGATCGAAGTCGAAATACCGCTGGTGCTCCTGGTTCCAGCGGGCCCGCTCTGGGTCGTCCCGAAAGCGCCGCAGGCGATTGCGCAGCCCCACCCGCACAGTGTCGTCCCACAAATGGGGAGCGAGGGTGTTTGCTCGGTAGACGTTCGTGCGCCCGTCACCGGCGATCAGGTTAAGGGCCTTCCCGATCTTGACGGAGCGCGCATCGAAATCAAGCCCGTATGCGTGGGTGCTGGCGTACTCGCGCTGCCACTGATTCGGGCCGCGCGCGTTAAGTGGCTCTCTCCACACCCAAAGGATGGCATGCATGGTGAAGCCACAACTGCCACAGGCCGTGTCGATCACATACTCGTCCAAGGTGGGGTTGAGCATCTTCACCGCCATGTCGATGACGTGGCGGGGGGTGAAATACTGTCCCTTGCTGCCCTTACCGACCTGGACCATCAGATACTCGAACGCTTCGTCGATCACCTGCAGATTGCAGTTGAACAGCTTCATATCCTGAAGGAAAGAGACGCAGGTTACGAGATGGCCGGGCGCAAGATCGATCCTCTCGTCAGCCAAAAAGACCCCTGGCCATTGGCCTTTGGCGGCATTGAAGAGGCCATTGATGCGATTGTAGAACGCCTGTTCGTCCTGATCCTCCAGCACGCGGAACTGCAGATATGGAGTGCCGGGCCTGGCGGCGCGCCACTCGTCATACAGCTTGGCGTAGATCAGTTTGAATACTTCCTCGAAGGCGTCCACGCCAGCGTTGGCGAGCACCAGGTTCTCCAGATCCAGAATCACCTCTTTGAGCGACACGGCTTCCGTGCGCAGCTTGTCGCGCTCCGTCAGCTGAGCCAGCGTCACGTTCTCCGCGGTCATTGCGTCAAGCGTCTGATGTACATTCGGAATATCGCTCAACGCGCGATAGAGGTTAGGGTCCACGCGATGCATGATCACCACTTGCCCGCCATTGGTCCAGACGGCGATAGGCGATCCTTCGGCGTTGCAGTAACTCTTCAGTTGCTCGATGCCGTCGCTACGCTTGGGCTTTTTGACTTCGACGACGATGTAGGTCGCCTCGGGATCGTCTCGATGCGTCACCACGATGTCGGCCCGCTTTTTGCCCATTCCCGACCCAAAGAAGACCCCCTTCTCTACCTGGATCCGCTCCTTGGGGTAACCGTACCCGTCCATGAGCTTCTTGATGTAGAGCTGACGCACGATCTCCTCGGGATACGCCCGGCGATCGCGGTCAGAAGCCAGGCACTTGACGTAGGGTAGATTGCGTTTCTCAAAGAGTTGGCGTTCGAGCCAGGTGATGGCGTCGTGGTGAAAGATGGTCAGCTCGTATTGGCCGGCCTTTTCGCCCATAATGTCGGCTATGCGATAGCCCGATTCTGACACGCGTTGTCGCCTCCTTCTCGGATGTGTACTCCCGCCGTCTGTCCAGGTTGTCGCCGTAGTAGAGGGTGTTCTCAGGCATAGCGTCTGCCCAGCTTTCCGGGTGATAGTGGGTTACGAGGATGGCAGCGGTGTGTAGGGTCTTGCCCAGCCATTGTGGCATAACCCTGGTTGTCTCTCAAGGGGAAGCGCCTGTTAGGGTGTCTTTCCCAGTGAGAAATGCGCCAGGCGCAGGACTGTCGGCATGAGTTTCGCCAAGAGAGGGGCTGAGGGTGGCCGGGGGCGGCGCGCTAACCAGCGCGCGGCATTGCACATCTGGAGCAGTGGGTAAGCTCCGGTCAAGCAGTGTTCGCCAGGGAGCGTGCGAAGTTGGCGCAACTCGACCGTGAAAACCCTTGACGGGGCTTCTCTTCGGGTGTATACTCACTATAGGAAGGCATATCGGATGTCGCGAACCCCTTCTATCCAGAGGTGATTCATGGCGTCGAAGACGTGGCGGTGCAGCGCGGCCACAATGTCTTCCTATGCAACACGCGCTATGACCTCGAGCGGGGCATGACGTTCGTGCGCTCGCTGGCTGATAAGCGCGTGGATGGGGTCTTGCTCATGTCAAGCAGAATGTCCGATGAACTAGTCACCGCGCTTGCGGGAGAAGGGATACCGGTCGTGGATCTCGACTGGCAGCTCTCTCGCGTCGAGGGCACGGTTAGCACGATTCAGGTCGACTTTGAGCGTGGCATCGGGCAGGCGGCCGCCCATCTAGTTAGGCTGGGGCATCGCCGCACCGCGCACGTTAGCGGCCCAGTCGATCTACCAACCGCACGCCTTTGGTGCGATGTCTTCCGCAATGCTCTAGCGTCCTTGGGAGTTGACCCGAATACGGTCAACGTGGTGGACGGGAGTTTCACTATCGAGGGTGGTCGCCGAGCTTTAGCCTCTCTTCTCTCACTCGCGAATCCACCTACCGCCATTTTCGCGGGCAACGATCTCATGGCTCTGGGCCTTTTGTGGGCTGCGCGCGGACTGGGAATCGACGTGCCCAAGGAGCTCTCCGTGATCGGTCTCGATGACATCGAACTGGCGGCCCAAGTGAGTCCGCCTCTTACGTCGGTCGCGCTGCCGCGACAGCGCATGGGCAGGTTGGCGATGGAGATGCTGCTTGAGCTCACCGAACTCCCAATTCAAGAGCGAGACAAGCCCGTCGCGCAACGGACCGTTGAAACGGGCCTCATTGTCAGAGAGTCCACCGCGCCGCCTGCAGGCCAGGAAGAGCGCGAAAGAGACGGAAGGAGGTGAGGCCAAGGAAACAACATGTACGAGGGATGCGAATGCATTGAGGCCTGATTGACAATCCCATGAGGAGGAGACAAATGACAGGCAGTAGGAGAATGGGTCGGAGGGAGTTCCTGCAGCTGGGGGCGATGGCAGGATTGGGGGCTGTACTAGCGAGTTGTGCTCCTGCCGAACCAGAGGTGCGCGAGGTCACTCGTATCGTCGAGAAGCCAGGTGAGGACGTCGAGGTCGTGGTCACGGCGACCCCTGTGCCGGCCGTGGAGGGCGCGGCGGTGGAGATACTCGGCGCTGGTGGGGTCGTGCTTAATCAGTGGGACGGAATCGGAGCAGCGGATGGGCTGGTACTCACCGAGCTGCTCAAGGGCTTTGCGCAAGAGAACCCCGAAATCAGCGTGAAGCGACAAATCATGCCGTGGAATACATTCTTCGACAAGCTGGCCTCCGCGCTGGTCGCAGGGGCCGGGGGCCCCGACGTATTCGTACTGTGGCACTCGGTGGTGCCCCAGTACGCCAAGCCCGGGCATCTCTACCCCGCCGCCCAGGACATGTTTGACCGGGGCATGCTCCCGCAGGATGACTTTCTGCCGCAGCTCATCGACGCTGTCACGATCGAGGGGACAGCTTGGACCATGCCCCTCGACAACTACGGTGCCGGAGTATACCTCAATCTCGATGTGTTTGACAAGGCTGGCGTCGACCCAAACGCGCCTCCACAGAATCAGACCGAGTTCGTCGAGATCGCCCGAGCCCTCACCTGGGATGCAGCCGGTAGACATCCGGGCGAAGGCGGCTTCGACCCGGACAACATCGAGGTGTGGGGCTATCACACTGGATGGCCCAGGCTCACTTTCCAAGCAGCCTATCCTCAATGGGGTGCGGGGGTCATCAGCCAAGACGACCCGCCCGAGGTGCTCGTAGACAGCGAGGGGGCCAAGGCCGCCACCCAGTTCTACGCTGATCTCATCTTCAAGGAACACGTAGCCCCTCTGCCAGCGGGCTACGACGCAGACACCGCCTTTGCTAATGGGAAGCTGGCCATGCTACCAGACGGAAGCTGGAGGTACAACTGGTTCACATTGTTCCCCGATGTCAACCCGTCCATGTGGCCCTACCCACGCATCGGTCCGGAGCGCGGTGCAACCATAATGTGGTCGCACACCTTCGCCGTATCAAAGGACGTCAAGGGAGAAGAGCTAGAGGCCGCTCTTAAGCTCCTTCAGTATCTCTCCGATCATTCGGATACTTGGAACAGGAAGGCGGGCATGCCAGCCGCGCGGTTGTCCAAGAGGGAAGGGCTGATGGAGCAGGTCTGGACCCTTCCGATCTTTGACAAACAGTTCCGTGAAGAGGGTGTCATGGAGTTCTCCTCGGATCGGTTCTCAGAGATACTGGGAGCCTGCGAGCCCGAATGGAGCGCTATCCTCAACAATGACAAGTCCGTGACTGAGGGGTTGGAGGCCGCGGGCAATCGCATTCGCCAGATACTGGGCAGCTAAGAGAGCCCGCGAGGGTTTTGGCGAGGGGTCCATTCTCTGAAGGGTGGCCCCTCGTACTTCTTGACGACAGGATGCCTCTTGGCCTGAGGAGGGTCGATGGTAAGCAGGACGGCGAAAGATGCCGCGGAACGCACCGCTTTCCCTGTGAGGATAGAGGGTGGGCGCGGGCGGAGGCGCGAATGGCTGACGGCTTATGGGTTCGTGATGCCCTATGCCTTGTTCTTTTTGATTTTTACCATCGGACCGACTGTTTTAGGTTTTTCGATGGGATTTTTCCGATGGGAGCTGCTGTTAGGCACTCGTGAGTTTATCGGAGTTCGAAATTTCACTCGGCTCTTTCAGGATGATCTTTTTTGGACAAGCAGTCGCGTATCTCTTCAGTTTGCCGTGCTAACCGTCATCGGGAATGTTGCGGTTTCGATGGCAGCGGCCATAGCCCTTCGTGGCCTCGCTCGGGGCCAGTCCTTCTTCCGCAGTGTCCTCTATGCGCCGACGATACTATCCATCGCGGTCATGGGCATCATCATGGGGCGCGTGTTGAGCACGAACGGCCTGTTGAACTACTTGCTGGCGCTTCTTGGCATACGCCCGATCCGTTGGCTTGGTGATGCGAAGTTGGTTATCCCGACGCTCGCTGGGGTGACCGTATGGTGGGGCTTCGGGTTTCCCATGCTCATCTTCTTGTCCGCTCTCTACGCGATACCGGTCCGCCTGTATGAAGCCGCCGAGCTGGACGGGGCAGGGCCATGGGCGTCGTTCTTTTATGTAACGATCCCGCTGCTACGCCCCGCGCTTCTGTTCGTCTGCGTCACGCAGTTCATCAGTCACATGCAGGTCTTCGGACAGGCCTACATCCTGACACAAGGAGGCCCAGGATATGCCTCCTATCCTTTAATCCTTTATTTGTACCAGACTGCCTGGCGTTACTACCGGATGGGATATGCATCAACTATGGCCATTTGCCTTGCTATTTTTATGCTTGGTGTGAGTTTCTTACAGTTTCGCATCATGGGACAGCGAGTGGAGTTTTAGGAGTCGAATGCGATGAAAAGGAAAAAGCTAGGTGCGCTTCGGTCTAGGGCGCGAGATCTCTTCAGAGTCGCGTTTCTGGCGCTATTCGCCTTCGTAGTCGCGACTCCCGCGCTATGGATAGTCTCCCAGTCTCTAATGCAAGAGCACCAGATCTTGACGTTTCCGCCCCATTTTGTCCCAAAGCCGATTACAGTCGCCCACTATCGCGATCTGTTCATACCCCGTCCAGATCGCCCAGAGCTCCCCATCGCGAGGTGGCTGTGGAATAGCGTGCTTGTATCGGCATGCTCTACTGTGCTGGTTTTGGTGGTGGCGTCTATGGCGGCGTATGCGTTCGCTCGCATGGAGTTCCCTGGACGCAATGGGCTGCAGTTGCTGTTTGGCTCCAGCATGTTGATCCCCGGTCAGGTTACACTAATATCCTCATACTTGATCATCCGCGAGCTCGGCTGGATCGATACTTACCACGCTTTGATCTGGCCTTCGGCAGGAAGTTTTTTCGCCGTGTTCTTCCTTAGGCAGTTCTTTATGACTATCCCAAAAGAGCTTGAGGAGGCTGCGATAATTGATGGTTGTAGCCGAATTGGTGCTTATTGGCACATTATCCTACCTCTTTCTGGCTCTGCCATGGCTACATTGGCTATTTGGACGTGGCTTGGGAGTTGGAATGCCTTTACTTGGCCGCTGATTGTGCTCAACTCGAATGAGATGCGGACGCTGCCAATCGGCCTCACCATTTTCAACAGCGAGTACTGGTCGGAACAAGGGATGATCATGGCTGGCGCGGTTCTCACCTCATTGCCCGTAGTGATCGCGTACTTGTTGCTCGAGGGGCGGATCAGAGAATCCATGTTACTGAGCGGGCTTGCTGGCCGGTAGACTCCAAAAAAACGAGAGATGACTGAGATGAGTAAAATCACGGTAGACCTACGCCGTATCATCGGCGAGATCAGCCCCCTGGTATTTGGGCACTTTGTGGAGCATATGCACCGCTGCGTGTACGGAGGCATCTTTGATGAGTCGTCTCCGCTGAGCGATGCCCGAGGCTTCAGACGGGACGTGCTTCAGGCAGCGAGAGCCATGCGTCCTGCTATCTTGCGCTGGCCTGGTGGGAACTTTGTGTCTGGGTATCATTGGGAAGATGGCATCGGTCCCATCGCTGATCGCCCGCGGCGCATGGAGCTCGCGTGGGGTGGAGTTGAGAGCAATCGCTTCGGCACCGACGAGGCGATGGAGTACTGCTCGGCGCTCGGCGCGGAGCCATACATCTGCGTCAACCTTGGGACAGGCACCCTTGATGAAGCTAGGAATTGGGTGGAGTACTGCAACGCAAGCTCGGATACCTACTATGCGAGACTTCGCCGAGAGAATGGGCATCCCGAACCCTACAATGTCAAGCATTGGGGCCTGGGAAACGAGATGTATGGTGAGTGGCAGCAAGGTCATAAAAGTGCTACCGAGTATGCCGCACTGGCGCGCGAAGCCGCCAAGGTGATGAGAGGGGTGGATCCATCGGTTAAGCTCGTAGCATGCGGACACGACGGCATATCAGACTGGGACCGAATCATCGTCGAGCAACTGGCCCCGCTAGTGGACTATGTGGCGATCCACATCTACACCGGCAGCGAGGACTATTTCGCTAACGTCCTTCTTCCGCACCACGCCGATCGCTGTATTCGGCATCTAGCCGCCCTCATAGAGGGAGCAAGGTTCCGGCAGAGGGTCACACAACCCATCCACATCGCCTACGATGAGTGGAACGTCTGGACTCACTCGCGCGCACACGATAGCAACGGCTATGAGCAACCATACAACCTCGCCGACGCACTAGCCGTAGCGACATATCTAAACATCTTTCTGCGTAATCCACGGGCGCTCGGCATGGCCAATCTCGCCCAGATGGTCAACGTCCTCGGTGCGATCATCACCTCGCCGGACGGCATGCTCTTGCAGACGATCTACCACCCAATCAGGGCGTACGCCAACGGCTGCGGGCCCCTGGCGCTGGATTGCTTCCTGCAGGCGGGTGCGGACGAGCAGCATGTGATGGACGAGAAGGATCTGCCCGACAAGCGCCTTGCGGGCCTGGGACCGTTTGACATGCTCGATGCCGCCGCTACGTGGGATCCCGATACACGCAGACTGACACTGTCCGTGGTGAACCGCGACCCCGAGCGAGACTTGGACGGAAAGATCGAGCTGTTAGGAGGCCGCGCTACTGGCAACGCCTCCTTCACGGTGATCAGCGGGCCCAGCACGGATGCCGGCAACACATGGGCTGACCCAGATTGTGTGAGACCCATTGAGAGCGATGTGGAATGGCGGAGCGATCATCTGGTACATAGGTTTCCTCCGCACTCTATCACACTGTTACGGATTCCCTGTGGCTAGCCAGCGTGACCGTAGCGACCTCCGCTGCCCTTAGTCTTAGGGAAGGCATGCAACCACATGAGCATTAGCCGGAAAGAGCGCGTGCGTCGAGTGCTTGCACATGAGGCGGTAGATCGACTGCCAACGCAGGTCAACTACACCAGCGCGATGGGAAGCGTCCTGTCGACAGAGTTCGATCTCCCATCAGGCATGCTAACGGAGTCCCTCGACAATCACCTGTTACGTGTCGACATCGCGTCTGACCCACGGATCAGCGAAGATGGACGCACAACGTTCGACTGGTGGGGTGTCGGGTGGTCCACAGAGGAGGAAGGCTACTTTGTTACCCATGCGCCTCTCGCCAGCGCCAAGAGCTCTGCGGAACTCGATGCCTACCCTTGGCCTGATCCAGGGCAGCCCCAGCTGCTCCAGCAGGCCCACGATAACATCGAAGCGGATGGCGGCGAGCGGTTTGTGATACCTAATTTGGGCTTCGCCCTTTTCGAGAGAGCCTGGTCTTTGCGCGGCTTCGAGCGGCTTCTCATGGATCTGGCGCTTAACGAGGGCTTTGTGGAGGCCTTGCTCGAGCGCATCACCGAGGTCCAGGTGCGCTTGGCTCGCCGCTACACAAGCCTCGGCGTGGACGGAGGCTACTTTGGTGATGACTATGGTTCACAGAACGGGCTGCTCTTCTCTCCCTCTGCCTGGCGCCGGCTGATCAGGCCGCGCCTCGCAAGATTGTGCACTGTCTTCCGAGAGGTGAGTCTACCCGTTATTCTTCACTCGGACGGAGCCATCACCGAGATCATCCCGGACCTGGTCGATGTCGGTGTCACGGCGCTGAACCCGGTCCAGCCGGAGGTCTTGGACCACCAATGGCTGAAGCGTACCTATGGCAAGGCGCTCGCGTTCTATGGAGGGGTCTCGACCCAGACAGTCCTGCCCCACGGTACACCCAACGAGGTCCGCGTTGCGGTGCACAGATGCGTGAGTGACCTCGCGGCGGACGGTACGGGGCTGATCGTCGCCCCTTCACACCGGTTGATGAAGGATGTTCCCATCTCGAACGTGCTGGCTTTTGTGGATGCGATCAGGGACCAGGGGGTAACGCTATGAGCGTAGACCAGCACCGCATCAAGACCATCGAGCGTCGTTTTCGCTCACTCTTTGGCGAATGCCCTGAGATCTGGACTCGGGCTCCTGGTCGTGTCGATCTGATGGGCAGCCACACCGACTACAACGAAGGGTTTGTGCTCACAATGGCCATCGACCGGGATACGGTCGTGGCAGCGTGCCCTCGCGAGGACAGCGTAGTCCGCGTGGGTTCTATGAACATGGCTGGGGTGGCAGAGTTCGGGCTTGGCGACATCGCGCGCGATGAGAAGCTGCGCTGGACGAACTATGTGAGAGGAGTTGTCGACGCCTTCCAACGAGAGGGCTTCAGCACAGTCGGATATGACGCTCTAATCCACAGCACAATACCCATCGGAAGCGGGCTCGGTTCCAGCGCCTCGCTGGAGACAGCTATTGCGGCGCTGTTGCAGGCCCTCGGCCGCCGAGAGTTTGATCCTTTGAAGATGGCTCTGCTCTGCCAGCGTGCAGAGAACGAATTCGTTGGTGTAAACTGTGGTATACTTGATCAGTATACTGCAATATATGGTCAGAAGGGAAAAGCCCTTCTTCTTGACTGCCGGCACCTTTCCAGCCGTCACATTGCGCTTCCCACCGGCATTCGGGTGGTCATCTGCAACACGCACGCAAGCCGAGAGCTGGGTGAGTCCGAATACGGCGAACGGCGCGCTGCGTGCGATGGGGCAGCGAGGCTATTGTCAGAACGCGATCCCACGGTGCGTACCCTTCGTGATGTTGAGCCGACCCGGTTCCACGAGCTAGCGACTGGAATGCCACCCATCGTATCCAAGAGGGCACGGTTTATCATTGAGGAGAACCATCGGGTTCTTGCGCTCACGGATGCGTTGCGGGTGAGCGACACTGAGGCGGTGCGCGTTCTCTCCTTGGCTTCGTTCGAGGGAGCGCGAGACCTCTACGAGATCGTGTCCCCGGAGATGGAGACCATGGAGGAAGCTATGGTCTCCGCCCCCGGCGTCATTGGGGCGAGACAGGCTGGTGCAGGGTTCGGAGGTTCCATGGTTGCTTTTGTGCATGCGGACATGGTTGCTGCGTTTGCGGAGCATACCATCGCCGCCTACCATGAGGTAAGAGGCATCATCCCTGATGTGTTTGCTGTCAAACCATCGGATGGGGCCGGACTGCTGACTCTCGAATCGGTGCGGCAGTGTCCAGCCTGCGGAGGACTGCCGCTCAGTTGACTTTGATTAGAGAGCGGCGTGCCCGCGTTCGGGATGGTCCGAGCGCACTTCTCTACCCTAACTACTGATGCGCAATAGTATGCCTAGGGTATATCGATGATGACATGCTCAAGCGGCTGGCCTTCGAGAGCATCATGAACGCCTGGGAGGCAAAATGGGGGCGGTAGGGGTACGCTGTAGCGCATACGCCAGCGTTCTAGGCACTCCCCCGGCACGATATTGCTGAGTCCAAAGGCCATGCCTTTGAAAGCCAGCACCAGGTGTTTGAGCATGCCTGCAAGTCTTCTCTCGTCCGTCGGTGGTATCGCGCGCCGGCGGGCGAGCTGTCGCCCAACACCCTGGCCACCTACTACCGGGGCATGACCAAGTTTTGGAGGTGGCTCCAGGCCCAGGACACCTAGGCCAACCTCACCCCCAGGGCCATCCGCTCCTGGAAGGCGGACATGAGCCGGGCGGGGCGCAAGGTCAACGGCATCAACACCCTTTACGCCGGGGTGCGGGCCTTCTTTGCCTGGGCGGTCGCCGAGCGTGGCCTAGCCTACAACCCAACCCTGGGCGTGCCTGGGGCAAAGGCCGACCGGCGGCGGCACAAGCGCGATCCCCTGAGCGACCACGAGGTAGTGAGGGTGCTGGCCCAACCCGACGTGTCCACAGACGTGGTCAAGCGGGCCAAGGCGATCCTCACCCTCATGGCCTACACTGGAGCGCGGACGATCGAGGTACAGCGGGCCAAGATCGGTGACCTGCACACGAACGAGAAGCTCAAGCTCTACGTCCACGGCAAGGGCCAGAGCCAGGCTTCCGAGGCGCTCTACCTGGTCCAGCCCGATGTCGTGAGCGCAATGTACGATTGGCTGGCCGTACATCCCAGGGGTGACGACTTGGATGCGCCCCTCTTCTGTGGCCTCGGTGGTGCAAACAAAGGCGGCCCTTTGACCACGCGAACGATCCGAGGCGTCGTGAAGCGAGCGTGTCGGGCAGCGGGCATTCAGGATCCGCGCAAGACCACCCACAACCTACGGCACAGCCTGGTCACTAACCTCATCCGTCACGGCGTCCCAGCAACCAAGATCATGACGGTGACGCGGCACCGCAGCCTGGACACCATTCTGGCCTATGCCCACGAGGTGGACCGGGATGAGGACCCGGCCGAGGCTTACGTGGACTATAGCAATGGGAAGTGAGAGCCTGCTGAGAGTGGGCGGCCAAGCCGACGACAGGATGCCCAAGCCGGGGTGCAATGCAGAGGAACTAGAGGGGAAGCTCAGAGGCGGGAAAAGGAAAGAGCAGAGCACAGTCCTTGACGAGACGTGCCCTGCCCAGGATTCGGGAGCTGCGGCCCTGGACTCACAAGTAGTCTATTGGTTGGTTTGACCGGCATCCCTCCCGCTTGTAGTATCGGCCAAAGCCGACGTCTCTGAAGTGGTTGTGGCGGGCTGGGCACCACGTATTCTCCCAGGTTGACCCTCAAGCGCCCTTTCCGGCTCTTGTCCACAGCGCCGGTTGGCATGATAAGTCGAGCCAAAGAGGCCTTCTGGTCCGCCCTTGTTTAAGCTATGAATTCAGGAGTGCTCCCTTCCACGAGTCGCCTGAACTCTCGCTGGTCAAGTGGACGTTCCGGTTTCAGGTCGCACCAGCGGACGTCTTTGGCACACAACCTGACTGTTGGCTGTAGGGAGCTCATGCTAGGAAGGAAGTCCCTCAGTGTATCATACCATGCACGCTGTTCGTCCCGATACGGCGGGTCGTTGTCCTTAGCACGAATCGTGTCGCACAAGTCAATCCACCTGTCAATATCGAAGCGGACCTTCAGCTCGGCAGGGTACTTCCTTAGCGATTCTCCTCTGCACGTTGTGAAGTGTTGTCGCTCGTCAAACTCAAGAATGAAGCCAGGATTCGGGACGAAGTAGTCCACTCTGGGGAGATTGTCTGTGCAGACGAAGTGTTCATGTCCCCTAAGCTGCTGGAGAGCAGCGTAGAGGGCATGGAGCGCACCATGGAAAGGCGACGCGGCATAGTCACTGGGCAGCGTGCCAGCTTGGAACTGGTAGTCGCGCGTGACATCCCCGTAGATTGCCTTGAGCATCTCTTCGATGGTGCGCTTGCATTCTGGACACCTCTCGTCGTGCCTCGTCTTGGGTGTTCGCCCCGACACGGGCATTCTGCCCTGGGGCCGGCGTCGAGTAGTTGGCGGACCCAACTCCATGGTTCGAAATCCCCTGCTCCTCAGGAATGTGTTGGTCTCCTTCCCACCGCCGAATTGCTCTGGCTTGAGGTGCTCTCCGTTGGCGTACCAATTGGCCAGTGAGACGACTAACTTCGGAGGATAGTGTCCGTCATTGTAGACCAGCTGGTATTTGCGGGAGTCTCGGCCTGTGGGCACTCCTTCCTTGTCAATCTGCTCTATGGCGGCGAGGATGTTGTGTCTGGTGATATTCTTGGGTATCATCCTACCAGTGTCTGCCCTCATCCGAAGCAAGGAAACGCCAGTGTGCGAAAATGCACCCGTCCACCGAACTCACGTCGAGTTCAGATATGGGAGACTACCTCTGACCTCGCAGGTCTTGACGCCTCGAATCACCCAGGCGCTGTCAACCAGCCCCCCTGCCCGAATCTGGTGGGTCCTTGCCACGCCCCTATCGGCCAGTCCCCGTCCGCAAGCCCTCGGGACAGAACTTGGTGTGCTGGGACCAACTGCTTGTGCCGACATAGATGCGGGTCATGGTGACACTGCTCCTTCTATCGCTGAGCAAGGACGGGAGCAACTCCGGCCAGCAACTCTTGAAGGAACTGCTGACCCGCGTGGTCGAGATCCCCGGCCAGGGCAAAGGTCAGGGTACGTAGGTGAATGTCTCGCACCCACGTGTCCAACGGTCTCCCCAGCGGTTCCGGGTAGACCAGCACGGCTTCGTGAGTATCCGTGGCCTGAGCATAGAAGACAATCTGGTGGATGTCGGCCTCGCTGGGGCTTTCGCCTGTCTTGTACTTGGTGTCCAACACGGCAGCTGGCAGGCCAGAGGCTTCGTCGAGCAAAACCAGGTCGATGTCCAAGCGCAGACCGTTCACCTCGTCCCAGGTGACTCTCTCGTGAGCCCTGAAGCGTATTCCATTCAGCCTGCTGACTTTGAGCCACTCTGCGACAAATACCTCGAAGAGACGGGCCATGTCAACAAGAAACGGGAGCATGGTCCGGTCACCTGACCAATATGTGGGTCCCAGGTTCTCCAGAAAGAAACGGCACAGCGCGTGCAACGGCTGGTAGTCCTCGTTCAGACGATGATAGAGGCACCTAACGCAATCCGCCGGTGCAACCCGGTCCAGCGACACAAAGTGCCGTAGCTGGCGGAACGCCTGGCGCACTGTGGGCAGCGAGTAGCTCGTGCAGACCCCACTGCGCGCAATAGTAAACAGGGTCCAGGCCAGAATCCGGTTCTCCTCGACATCGGCCGTATGCTCCTGGTAGTGACAGTGCACTCGGCTGTCCCATGGGGCCTGGCTTAGGCGGCGCAGGTTCATCCTTCCCCGCACGTACGATGTTCTGTCGGCCCGCGACAGGTATGTGCGATAGAATCCCCTCCGGCCGCGGTCCAGTACCCGCTTCGCCAGCACCATCGCAAGACGCTCATACAGCTCCTGCAGCGAGCTGACCTGCACCAGCCCCTCTTCAAGGAAGGTTCCGAGCTTGTACGCATACTCCAACATGTGGAACAGGTTGGCGATGGGGACCTTCGGGCGCAGGGCCAGATGCAAGTCGCGCGCCAAAGGGATGTAGCCGACCCAGCCCTGGGACGTCAGCCCCCACTGATGGCCATTCTTGAACGAGGGTAGCTCCACAGATACCTCGTTCCGATACCGATGCCAGATGGCCTCTGCGAGAGCCTCGGTGAATCCTGCCCTCTCAATGGTCTTGGGCTCGTATTCCCTGAGCTCGATGATGGTCGGCGCTCCGCTCACTGACCCAGCACCTCACCCTTCACCTGGTCCCAGCGGAATTGATGCACCGTCTCCCGCTGGTCAAAGAAGTACTCCTCGAGATAGGGTTCGATTTCCATGCGCCAGATGCCCTCAAACAGCGCCGCTGGCTCCTGAACGAGGAAGAAGGAGATGCCGACGTGGTAGTTGGGGTCACCAATCTCGCGGTTGAGACGTTGGAGGACGACTATCAGCCCGTTGGTGTTGAAACCTGTCTCTTTCTCATGCCAGCTTCACAGTACCCCATAGTTGGGCCAGAGCCCGATGAAGGCGAACCGCCTGCGGAGGGCATGGTCCACCAGGGCGATAGACCGGTCGGCCGTGTTCATGGTGCCAATGAGCCGCACGTTCTCCGGAATAGAGAAGGAGCGACCATCGACGGCCAGGGCAACCGTCTCGTCCCGGTATTCCAGCAGGTACATCAGCTCACCAAAGACACGGGCCAAGTTGGCGCGGTTTATCTCATCGATGATGAGCACGCAGCGCCCTCGGCGGCCGGCGGCTTTGGAGCAGAAGCGCAGGAACCTGCCCGGCAGAACGGGATAGTCAAGCTGCCCGTCCCCGCCACTTTGTGGCCGAATCCCCTGCACAAAGTCTTCATAGGCGTATGCGGGGTGGAACTGAACCACTTCCAAAAAGCCGTTGCTGCCGCCGACCATATGTCGGGCCAGTTGCTTTGCCAGGTGGGTCTTGCCGGTGCCCGGAGGACCGTAGAGGATGGCCTGCTTCTTGTGCTCGATGGCCGCCAGCCAGAGTTCCAGGTCGGCCCTGTCAAAACCCGTGTCCGTCGCGCAGTCGTCCAGGGCGTAGACTGGCTGTACGTCGTCGACGTCCGGCTCGGGTCCCAGGTACCCTTCGATGGCCGGCAACGGCTCGTCCAGAGTCGCCAGGAGCACAAGGGGGAAAAGCGCCGAGAAAGCCTGCGCAATCTTGGTCCGCAGCTCTTCCTTTGAGTAGCCCAGTACCGTGTCTCTGCCGAGATTCACTACGGCCCGGGGAACGGGCCTGAGTGCCCGGACCCATGTTCGGTAGTACTGCTCGTTCTCTTCCTCGTCGCCGTACTGAAACCCCGGGTGCGAAAGCGTCTCGCCAAGTATGTCGGTCAGGGCAGCCCTGTGTGCCTGGAGATTCCGCCAGAACCGCTGGCGCGGCTCCTGGCCATAGTCGCCGATGTAGAAGCCGAACTGCAGGACATCTCGGTTCATCCACACAAAAAGCTGCGCGTCTGCTGTTCGTTTGCCCCCCTTGGGGTAGAAGGCTCCCCAGTAATAGTCCCACGCGCCTCCCCTGCCATAGTCGTTCTTGGGGATGCGGGCAAACACTCGCTTTTCAGTCTCCATCCTCTCAGTGATGGCGGGCCGGAGCTGAGCGGAGACATCGGCTAAGAGCTGCTTGAACGGCCCCTCCAGGTGCTGCAAGAATTCCTCCTTGTGGTCCGAATAGAACTGCAGCCTGGGAGTCTCATGGAGCCGGGAGAGAAGCTCAAACGTGTCCTCGGTGAAGTATTGCTCCGGCGGTGGTGGGGGTTTGAACCCCCGTGAGAGCAGGTCCGGCAGTTCGCTGGGCTTGAAGACGGCCAAGGCGATGGCATTCTGATGATTGCTCCTGAAGTGCGACCTCTCCCAGTGGCCGAAGGTCGCTACGGCCACATCCACTGCCTCCCAGAAGCCCTTCACGCCCTCGCCTTCGCGCACCAGCTCAACGGGCATCCTGTAGAGGTCAACCTGCGGCTGACCAGGGTCCCGCTTGTACTCGTAGACGCGGCAGTCCTCCAGGTCCTGCGCGCTCTCGCGCAGCAGAGGGAGTTCCAGGCGTCGCTCGACGGATGACGGCCCCCAAATGCCCAAGAGCACCCAGTTGCCGAAGATGAGCCTCAGGAGGTGTCCTTTCCGAGATGCAGTTCGCAAGGAAAGCACGTATCGCTCGTCACCCTCATCTCGCACCTCAAGGCGCTTCAGTATCTGCGTCACCAACCCGAAGGCCCACTCGGCCTCGTCTCGGTCCTCGAAGATGAGCGAGAAGGGCTCTGCGAGAGACGGCCCCTTGCGGTGCTCGTTGTAGCATGTCCAGAGAAAGCCCTGCACGTCCATCAGGTTACGGGGGCCATAGGATGCCAGCTTTCCTTTCAGCTCAGAAACCATGGCCTTGTAGTGCTCGTAAGTGCGCGGATTCGCCTTCCGATTCCACTCATTCGGGCGGCCGAGGAATTGGAACAGCCATCTGGCAGCGTGAGGCTTGACGAACATCTCCTGGTCAGGGTAGCAGAAGAATAGGAAGTAGGTGGGGAAGGTCCACTTATCTGGCAAGTCCTGGGCCCGCACGTAATCCAAGTACCTTCCGAGTCTCTCGGACGTGGGTCCCTCTCCGTACAGCAGGTCCTGGACGACGCGGCAGAAGGAGGGTTTGTCTAGGTCCGATGCATGCAGGATATTCAGGTCGCCCCTGCTGGGCTGGCTGTACCAGAGGAGGTTATTGTCACGACCCAGAGCCTGGAGCCGGCCTAGGACCTCTTCGAACTCCTTGTTCTCAATGAGGCGTTGTAGCTCGCCGTGATTGATGAGCTCCTCGGCCCGGGTGACGGTCTCCTGCTTGTAGGTCACCTCGTCTGCCACGAATCGAGGGTCGTCGAAGCCGGTCCACCCGGGGAAGCAGCGCTTTGCCGGCCGCCACAAGCATTCGGGTCACTGCAACATCGCTGGGGCTGGGTTGTGGGTCACCGGACGGGTGATTGTGCCCCAGTATGATTGAGTGGGCGTTGGCCAAGATAGCTGGCTTGAACACCTCGCGGCCGCCTATGGCGGCGCTATCCAGTGATCCAATGGCGACTGTGTTTATGCCGATGACCTGAGCCTTTGCATCGAGCAGAATGACCACAAAGTGTTCACGGTCTACGCCTTGCAGGTAAGCCTGAAGGATTGTCGCCGCATCGGCTGGAGAACCAACTGGCCGATCGGTGATTCTCTGCCTTCCGTCTCGCACCAAGCGAACCTGATAGATCGGGGCATAGAACTCGAGCTCCTTGGGCTGGGATCCCAGCATTGCCATCTGTTGCGTTGCCATGATGTTATCGCTCCTTTGGGACCAGCTCGGACACTCGCCTGATTCCCCACACCTCATCGTCGATGCAGGTGTAGGTGGTGCGTTTGTAGTCGAACTGGACTGTTGCCCCAGCCTGGATTCTCTTTTTGCACTGGTCACAGACCGGGATGACGGCGAAACCGCGATAGTGCCAGCCAGGGACTGTGAATGTCTCTCGTGAATCCTCAGCCGGCCCAAACGGTTGCCACGACCACTCCGCCTCTCGCTCCTTGCAGACCCTACACTTGCTCATTGCCACGTTGCGCCTCCTTCTGTCGAAAGTATCTGTGGTCACAGAGCACGCAGACAGGAATCTCTGCCAGCGGCCCACTCGTCACCCGCATGATAAATGCGTTCAGCCGAGGGTTGACGCCCTTGCGGAATGTCGTCCCAGCCTCGATGAACACCCACTCCCGCTGATTCGGCCGGAAGTAGTACCCAGATCTCTTGAACACTCCCCTATCCGTCCGACCAATCCCAGTCTGCATCTCGCCTCCTTGTCCCTTCTGTTGTTTGAGATCTTCCAAAGGCGATTGCTGGAATTGAACCAGCACGAGCCTTTACTCATCGCCTGCTATTCGGTTGTCGGAATATTAGCTACTGCATGTTTCCTCGTTTCTGTCGGCCGCCTGAAGCTCGGGCTCGCCCGTTTGGGCATTGATGCGAATGGCGCCTATGTTGCGCAGCGCCTCCACAATCTCAGGAGTGAGATCGTCCCCAGGCTCCACGTACACCTCGAATGTCTCGGGGTCAATGTAGAGATGTTTTGCCGTTGCCATGGTCAGACCTCTTGCCCGGTGGTGAGCTCCTCGATCCAGCCGTCCAGGGTCTCGCTCTTGAGGCCCAGCCAGCCGCCGTGCCCGACCAAAACATCCAGGCAGGCCAACATGGTCGTGGCCCGGTAGATGTCGTCGGTCTCGTTGGCGACTGCCCGCAGCGTCTCGGCGGCCTCGGCGATCTGCTCTCGTGCCGACTCAATCATGGCCACAAGTTCGTCAGTGGTGGTGTCTGAGTCTGTGACCATCTGCTCACCGTCGGCCTTCCATTGCTTCAAGATCTCGCGCCGCTGCGGATTCAGCTGAAGCTGGCGGTCCACCTCCACCCTCGCTTCGCCTTTGCTGTCGGCCTCGACTGTGACGATGCGATTGCTCTTGCTCTTTCCCATGACTGCTGTGAACTTTGGCATCATGCCTCCTTGTCTGTCTGCTCGGGCTGACACCGTCCCAGGTCGTGGACTGTGTGCATCTCGTTGAGCCGGTCGCCGCGCTTGCGGCCAGTGACCTTCTCCAAGTCCTTGAGGCCACGACCCTCCGCGTAGAGGGATGAGATGTGGCCTACGACCCAGAAGCGGTAGAGGTGCTTTGCCTTGGTCATTGGGTCCTCCTGTCTGTGTAAATTGGGCCATAAGCGGCCACCGGACTTGAGCCGGTGACGGGCCTCCATACACCCGCCGCCTGTTCGGGCAAGTCCCCACCCGCGTCACCAGCGTAATCTGGCCTGCTAGGCCAGCGTAATCTGGTGCGGTGCTGGATGTGACTTGCCTCGTGTTTCGGAGTCGGCACGCTAGGCCGACTCCTCTCTTCCCCCTGACTGCTACCAGGGGGGACGCATTCGGGGCTCCTGTCCCCACTTCCCTTGACCTTTCCTTTTCGCCGGTTCCATTGCCCCCTATTTTGCCCTTTGCTTGTCCCCCAGTTTTCCGTTCCGATTCCTCATTCGGAGTTGGGCTCCGCTGGAAGTAGATCTCGCTCTAGTCTGGCGGGGGGATGTTACCGGTGCTCCGTTCCGGTGTTTGTAAAGGTGTCTCACTGTTTCTTATGCTTTTGGTGTCCTGCTTATAGTATAGCAGAGAATTGCCCATCATGCGCGTCAGGTTTGCAACAGGTTTACAATACGGTTGCCGGAATCGACGAAATTTATAGCTCATGGGCTCTCATGTACACGGAATTGGCTCGATAAAGGTATGGTGGTAAAGGGGTTCTGAAAACTTCTAGAGAAGCGTAAGAGGACACAGTGAGGCATAGAGGAGCATAAAGAATGGAATGGTCATAGGTGAACATAAAGCTGAATCTAGCCAAAGTGTAGACATAATAGCGGCTTTTTTCGGCCCAAAGCCGCCGTTTGCCTCGAAAAGGGTGTTGTTTCAGGGCTCAGCGGGGACGACCACCGTCAACCTGATCTTGACAGTGAGCACCGCGAAATCGATCGCAAGCTGCCCCTTGTCTGGTTGTTCAAGGCGCTCGCCGAGTTCGAGGATCCGAGCAGGCTGCTGCATGGAGATGGGAAGAAGGCATCCAGAGAATCGAG
>SDBU01002782.1_pt1 | contig 22784 bp, 19 predicted proteins | sample 2277071 | NCBI WGS metagenome assembly SDBU01 (sample SAMN10397929, study PRJNA504765) | marine sediment metagenome | isolation source: marine sediment core GS08_GC12, 126 cmbsf | place: Arctic Ocean: Gakkel Ridge, Loki's castle | collected 2008 | reverse complement strand
CATCTAACCAGAGCAGCGCCCAGGTTGGTCAGTCTTTTCCTCAACTCCTCAATGACCCTCTTCCTCCAAAGGATTTAGCTCTCAAGGTCGATGGCTCGCGGCCGGACCGTCGTCGGGCTAGCCCTCGCGCCGCCATCACGGTTCAAGTCGCCAAGAGATCGGGCAGAGCGGATACGTCCGAAAGAACCGCATAGGTATCCCACCGCTCGAAGGCCTCCCCCGGCGTGACTCCCGAGAGAACGGCGACGAAGGGAACCCCTGCTCGCGCGGCCGTCTCCGCATCAGTCACGCTATCCCCCACATAGAGCGCGGCCGATGGCGAGCCTCCAAGTCTCTCGACGGCCATCAGCAGACCCTCGGGCGCGGGCTTGAGCATAGAGACATCCTCTGCCCCAACAACAACACCGAACGATCTCGACAGGTGTTCCCGCCCGAGCACGCCCATCACCCGATAGCGGAACTTGTTGGAGACGATGCCCAGTGCAAAGCCCCGTCTCTTGAGCAAAGCCACCGTCTCGGGCACAGAATCCAGAAGAATGGTGAGATCGAGCATCACTCGGTCTGCGTGCTCGATGAAGAGGCGTGCGAACTCGTCCGACTTGGCCGCGTGTCGATTCCGCACCAGCTCCACGAACGCATCATGCAGAGACAGACCGATGGTGCGCCGGGCTCTCTCGGCGGATACCAAGGGCAGCCCCAAGTGCTTCAGGGCAAACCGGATGCACTCGACGATCCCCCTCGAAGAATCGGCGAGGGTGTAGTCAAAGTCGAAAATCAACGACCGGAAAGGCGCCATGACCATGCCATTCCTGCCGCCCCTGTGACAGGAGCGACGTGGCCCCCACCGACGACCGGGTACATGATGGGGGGCGGGGTTTCGTCCATTGATCAGGTGGCAAAGTGTGCAGCGTCCGACAGGATACACCTTCAACATCGCTGGTGTCAACGTCTTCAAGAGAGACTGGCAGTGGCCCCAGTCGCTGGCATCGAAAACAAGAGTGAGCGCAGACGTTGCCCTTTGCCATCTTGCGAGTATAATTGGGCACGGTAAGATCTTCCCGACCCCTTGACGTGGGCAACAGAGCTGAAGGAGACATCCATGAACGACCGCGAGAGATTCCTGGCCACCATGAACTATGAGCCCCGAGACCGGTGCCCCTGGTGGGAGATGTGGTACTGGAAAGACACCCTTGACCGCTGGTACGAACAAGGGCTGCCCGAAGACGTACACCTGGAGGAGCATTTTGGCGTGGATCGGCGCGAGACTGTAGGCGTGTCCGTGGGGCTGGCCCCGGGGTTCAAGCGAGAGACGCTGGAAGAGACAGACGAGTACGAGATCTTTCGCCGCACCGACGGCGTGGTCTGCAGGCAATTCAAGGGAGACCGGGCTGGGCGCATGCCCCAGTGGCTCAGCTTCCCAATGGCCACTCGCGATGACTGGGAAACGGTCATCAAGCCTCGCCTGAACCCGCGCTCTCCATGCCGCTACCCGCTCCACTGGGAGGAGAAGAAGCGACTCTGGGCCGACAGAGACTATCCTCTGGCCATCTCGGGAGGATCTATCTTTGGCTGGATACGCAACTGGATGGGCCTAGAGGGGATCTGCCATGCGCTCTATGATGATCCGGAGTGGGTGCACGAGATGATGGACTACATCGCCGAATTCATCGTGGCAACCGTGCACCGCGCCGTGGAGGAGGTGGACATCGACTACGTTAACATGTGGGAGGACATGGCCTACAAGGCCGGACCCCTCATCTCGCCGCGAATGTTCCGCGAGTTCGTGCTGGAACCCTACAAGAAGGTCACTTCCACCTTCCACGAGCACGGCATCCACCTCATCTTTGTGGACAGCGACGGGGATTCGGAGCCACTGATACCCCTTTGGCTTGAGGGCGGGGTCACGGGCAACTATCCGCTCGAGCGCGCCTCGGGCATGGACCCCATAGAGCTCCGGCAGCGCTATGGGCAAAGTCTCCGCCTCATCGGGGGAATCGACAAGCGGGCCATGAAGGCTGGCCCAGCCGAGATCGACGCCGAACTATCTCAGGTTGTCCCCCTGGTCCAAGATGGAGGCTACATTCCGTGGTGCGATCACCTGGTGCCTCCCGACGTGCCCTTGGACCACTACCTGTACTATCTTGGGCGCATGAAGGCGATGACGCTCGACCCATCGGGCTTTCGTCCCCAGGCCTAGCATCCGATCGTTCAGACAAGTCCGCCGTGGCTGCCGATGGCTGCGTGTCCGCTCCTTTCTGCGGCGGGCCGGCTCGATGTCCGGCCAAGGATCCCTTGGCCCAAGGGCACCGGCGGTTTTGACGCCTGGGCTCTCGTGATATAATGACTTGACTTTGCCAGCACGGTGAGGTGGCCATGCACTACGAGGCGATTATCGGCATGGAAGTCCATGCCCAGTTGCTGACTGCCTCCAAGATGTTTTGTGGCTGTTCGGCTGACTATGCATCAGCCGCGCCCAACACCCATGTCTGTCCCGTCTGTTTGGGCATGCCCGGTGTGCTGCCGGTCATCAATCAGGCAGCGGTAGAAGCCACCCTCCTGACCGGGTTGGCTTTGAACTGCGACATCCCCGAGTTCAGCAAGTTCGACCGCAAGAACTACCCTTACCCCGATTTGCCCAAAGGGTATCAGATCTCCCAGTACGACATGCCCCTGTGTGTCAACGGCTGCCTGGAGATCGACAGACGCATCCGGATCAGGCGCGTACACCTGGAAGAGGATACGGCCAAGCTGTTCCACCAAGGTGAGGCCAGTCTGATCGATTTCAACCGCGCAGGCGTACCCCTGATGGAGGTCGTCAGCGAGGCCGATATTCGCAGTGCGGAGGAGGCCTGGCAGTACCTGGTCAAGTTGCGCACCATCCTCCGCTACCTCCGGGTGAGCACAGGCAACATGGAAGAAGGGGCAATGCGGTGCGAGGTCAATATCTCCTTGCGGCCAGCGGGCCGCCAGGAGTTGGGCACCAAGGTGGAGATCAAGAACCTGAACTCGTTCCGGGCGGTACGTCAGGCTATCGCCTTTGAGATGCGGCGGCAGAGTCGCATCCTCGACGATGGTGGCCGCGTCCGGCAGGTCACTGTGGGGTGGGATGAGACCCACGGTCGAACGGTGTTTCAACGATCGAAGGAGGGAGCGGAAGACTATCGCTACTTCCCCGAGCCAGACCTGCCTCCGCTTCAGTTCACCCAGGCATGGATTCAGCAGATACGCGAGCGCCTGCCCGAGTTGCCAGACGCCAAGCTGAAGAGGATCACTGAGAAGTACGGCCTCAAGCCCTACACCGGCGGCCCTCTGCTGGTGGAAGACCCCGTCGTCGCCGACTTCTTCGAGGCAGCAGCCCAAGCCGCGATGGGAACTGTCGAGCCGCGGATGGTAGCCAATTGGACCGTAGAACAGGTACGCCCGCTGTGGCGCGACAGGGGCAGTGCGTACGTTGACATCGATAGGGACGCACCTCGGCTGGCGGAACTGCTCGGCCTGATAGACAAAGGGACCATCAACGCCACCGTCGGCAAAGAGGTGCTGGACGAGATGTTTGCCAGCGGCGAGTCGCCCTTGGCGATCGTAGAGCGCAAGGGGCTCACCCAGGTGAGTGACGAGGGAGAGCTGATCCGGATAATAAGGGACATTCTGGAGGCGAACCCCAAGCCGGTGCGGCAGTTCCTGGAGGGCAAAGAGACGGTGTTGGGTTTCTTTATCGGGCAGGTGATGCGCGCCACGCGCGGCAAGGCGAACGTGCACGTGGCCCGAAGGCTGCTGAAGGAAGAGCTGGCCAAACGCAGGCGGTGACGAACGTCGCCTAAGGAGTTGAGATCATGGCCATAAAGAGCATCAGCGTATCGAACTTCAAGAGCTTCAATCACCTGGAAGTGCAACTTGGCCCGTTCAACGTGCTGATCGGTGCCAACGCCTCTGGCAAGTCCAACTTTGTGCAGATCTTTCGATTCCTGAGAGACATTGCGGAGCATGGCTTGAGAAACGCGATATCCATGCAAGGAGGCGTTCACTACATCACGAATATCGGCATCGGCGCGCGGAAGCCCCTCTTGGTGAGAGTTGCTGCTGAAGGGGGTTTGTTTGTCACCAGGAAAGGCGACCAGTTCATGGCTGTAAAAGCAGACGAAAAAGTGTACGAGTTTGCAATATCACTTGGGAGAAGCGAAAGCGATATCGAAATCAGCAAAGACAGACTGACAGTGGAACTGGAAATAGTGAAGGTGGCAAGAGAGGACGAAACCGTCAAGGTGGTCAGGGAGGTCGGTGTTGGCGACGTGGTCGTTGCCGTGATCGATGGAGAGTTCCAGGTACATGTAAACTTGCCCGAGGGTGGAATGGTAGAGGAGGATGACATACTTGTCATCTTCGAACGAGAGGAGCCCCTCCCCTCCAGAAGTCTCGTAGTGGAGATGCCGTACTTCCTGCTACGCCCTCCGCTGGGCGAGGAGTTTCTGGGCGACATTTCCATATACGACTTTGACCCGAAGCTACCCAAGCAGGCGATCCCCATCAGCGGCAAGATGGAGTTGGAGGACGACGGGAGCAACCTGGCCATCGTTCTAAGAAACATCTTGGAAGACGAAGAGAGACGCAGAAAGTTTCTCAACTTGCTAAAAGACGTCTTGGGCTTTGTAGATGCGGTGGAAGTGATGCCACTTGCGGATAGATCCCTGCTCTTTGCACTGCAGGAAACCTACAGCAACGAGGAACTCCTGCCCGCTTCTTTCCTTTCGGACGGCACCATACATGTCATCGCTCTGATCATCGCTCTGTACTTCGACGAGAAGTCACTGGTCATCATCGAAGAGCCAGAACGCAACATCCACCCCGCTCTGATCGCCAGGGTGGTGGACATGCTGAAGGAAGCATCGGAGAAGAAGCAGATCATCGTCACCACTCACAACCCAGAGGTGGTGAAGCACGCCGGTGTGGAGAACATCCTGCTCGTATCTCGAGACAAGGAAGGCTTCTCCACCATCTCCAGACCCGGCGAGAGTGAAGAGGTGGCGGTATTCCTGAAGAACGAAATCGGAATAGAGGATCTCTTCCTTCAGGACCTTCTGGGAGCATGAGTGTAGGATACCGCCGGCTGTACGTTTGGGTCGAGGGTACCGACGATGAGCGATTCTTCGAGAGGACCGTTCGGGCGACCTTCGAGCAAAGGTATGATCAGGTATCAGTAGTACGGTATGCCAAGCGGAAACGGACCAAGATCAGGGGCTATCTCAACAGCATCAAGGCGATGGGCGCCCACTGCGTTTTCCTGGCAGACATCAACGCCGAGCCATGTGTGACAGCGAAGAAAGAGAGGCTCCGACAGAGATACGGGGTGGAGAGCGACAGCGTCATCGTCGTCATCAAGGAGATCGAGGGCTGGTACATGGCGGGTTTGGATGACGAGTCAAGCGCCGAACTTGGGCTACCTGTCCTCAAGAACACGGATACGCTCACAAAGGAGGATTTCAACAGCCTGATGCCTGAGAGGTTCGATTCCAGGATCGATTTCATGGTGGAGATTCTGAAGCACTTCTGCACAGGCATGGGGAAGAGAAAGAACGGATCATTCAGGTACTTTGCCGAAAGATACGGCTTATGAGCTCGGATTTGGTGGCAACGGCGACTAGAGATAGCTGCATGGCTTGGCCTTTGCGAATATAGTGATCGATAGGCGATGCCATGGTGTGCCCCACCCCGTTCGCGCGCACCGAGTTCGCGAAGACACGACACACAACAGGAACAGGAGAGTACCCGTGACACAGGAAGCATCCGCCTACGAGAACGCACTTCGTCTGTTCGACAATGCGGCGGAGTACCTGGACCTGAACCCCGGCATCGTCAAGATCCTGCGTCAGCCCAGGCGCGAGGTTGCTGTCAACTTCCCGGTCATCATGGACGACGGCTCTCTGAGTATGTTCACGGGGTTCCGGGTGCAGCACAGCACGCATCTCGGACCCAGCAAGGGAGGCATTCGCTACCACCCCGACGTGACCCTGGACGAGATCAAAGCGATGGCCATGCTGATGACCTGGAAATGTGCGGTGGTAGGTCTCCCTTTTGGCGGCGCCAAGGGTGGGGTGATCTGCGATCCGAAAAAGATGTCATTGCGCGAGCTGGAGCGGCTCACTCGGCGATACACCACCGAGATCTCTGATGTGATCGGTCCGATGACCGACATCCCTGCCCCCGATGTCAACACCAACCCTCAAATCATGGCCTGGATCATGGACACCTACACCATGCATACGGGGTCCCAGGCTCTCGCAGTGGTGACGGGCAAGCCCGTGGAAGTTGGCGGCTCCCTGGGGCGGAACGAGGCGACCGGACGGGGTATCACCTTTGTCACCCGTGAATCACTGCACCTCAAGGGGATGGGCATCCAAGGCACGAGTGTGGCCATCCAGGGTTATGGCAACGCGGGCTCGGTCGCCGCCTCCCTTCTACAGGATCAAGGTACCAGGATCATCGCCGTCAGCGACAGTCGGGGTGGCATCTACAATCCCGATGGGCTGGATACGCGCGATGTCATCCATTTCAAGAAGGAGACCGGCTCGGTCGTCGGCTATCCTGGCGCCACCCTCATCAGCAACGACGAGCTTCTGGCGATGCCTTGCGACGTCCTGGTGCCGGCCGCCCTGGGAGGGGTACTCAACGCAGAGAACGCCCATGAGGTCAAGGCCAAGGTGATCGTAGAAGCTGCGAACAGCCCCACCACTCCGGAGGCGGACCTGATCCTCGAAGAGAAGGGCATCATGGTGGTGCCTGACATCCTGGCCAATGCCGGCGGCGTCACTGTCTCCTACTTTGAGTGGGTGCAGGACCTGCAGAGCTTCTTCTGGACTGAGAAGGAGGTGAACGACCACCTTCACAGCCACATGATCCGCTCGTTTGACCAGGTGTTGGCCATCTCCCAGGAGAAAGGGGTTACCATGCGGGTCGCGGCATACATCAAGGCCATCTCGCGCGTTGCCAAGGCCATCGAACTTCGCGGAATCTATCCGTAGGCTCCTCAATAGCAGCCAGGCAGAGGCAGAGCCACGCACCAGCGATGCTGCGTGGCGCGTTGCCCGCCGCCCGGTCGTGTTCGTCACAGCGTCGCGTCGATATGGGAGACGAGAAGAAAGGGGCAAACTACCATGCGCAAGCCGATCCTTGCGGCCAACTGGAAGATGAACAAGACGGTGCGCGATGCCGTTGCCCTGGTCAGTGCGATGAAAGATGGGCTGCTCGCAATCTCGGGCGTGGAGAAGGTGCTCTGCCCCCCCTTTATGGCCATCCCAGATGTAGCCAGGTTAGTCTCAGGAACCGAGATCGGCGTCGGCGCCCAAGACATGTACTGGAAGGAGAGCGGCGCCTTCACCGGAGAGGTCTCGCCATTGATGATCAAAGAGTTCTGCAGCCATGTGATCATCGGTCACTCGGAACGGCGCGAGCACTTTGGCGAGGCCGATGAGACGGTCAACCTCAAGATCAAGGCGGCCTTTGCGCACGGTCTGACGCCCATAGTCTGCGTGGGAGAGACCATTGAGCTGCGCAAGCAGGGAAGGACCGAGAACTGGGTATCGGGCCAGTTGGTCGCAGCCTTGCAGGGTCTCAGCGCCGACCAGGTAGCCGACTTGGCCATCGCCTACGAGCCGATCTGGGCCATCGGCACAGGGCTGGCTGCGACCGCACAGGAGGCTGAACGAGTCTGTAGCCACGTGGTGCGTCGGACGGTCGCGGAGCTCTTCGGGGAAGGCACAGCCGATAGCATCCGCATTCAGTATGGTGGCAGCGTCAAGCCCGCCAACGCCCGGGAGCTGATGGCGCAGGCTAACATCGACGGGGCACTCGTGGGGGGCGCGAGCCTCAGAGCTGCCGACTTTTTGGAGATCGTCAGGCTTACCGCCGAAACCAAGGGGTTGAACTAGGCGGGAAGGGCCGCCCCAGTCCATTCGTGGCTGGGAGTGCAATCGGCAGTGCACGGGCCAGCGTGGCTAGCGCAGTGACGCGCAGGGCTCGTGCTCCGCATTCGCCCGCCGAGTCATCGGCCGACGAGAGAGGCGCCCCATCTCGCCGGCAAGCGGATTGCGCGCAAGGGATCTGCGCAGAAAGCTCTGGTGCTACCGCCCCAACGTAAGTATAATAGCGCCAGTCGCGTCCTTGCGCCAGACAGTGCAGCTCGCGAGCGACAAGAAGAGATCGTGCTCTCAGCCTGGCTTCCGATCGAGCACGGACTTCCGGCGCAGGACATCAGCCATCGCCGTTCAGTAGCCGGGAGCCCGCGAGACTGGCGCCGGCTCATTCCTCACCACCGTTTCTCCAAACACCGGGAGGTAGCAATGGCCGACAAGATAGGCAAGTTCCTGACCACCAGGATCATTCACCATGGTCCCGGGGCTTTGGGAAAGCTGGATGGCGAGATCGGCAGAAGCGGCGCGACGCGGGTCGGAATCGTCACCGATCGAGGGGTGGTCGAGGCGGGCATAGTCGAGCGGGTGCTGGCCGAAGTGAGAGCAGCGACTTTCACTTTCGATGAGGTCCAGCCGGACCCAAGCTACGAGCTGGTGGGCCGCTGCGTGGCCTTTCTCAAGGATACTCGGTGCGACCTGGTGATCGGCGTGGGGGGAGGCAGCTCCATGGACACCGCCAAGATGGCGGCGGTCATGATGCGCAACACCGGAGACGTCCCAGACTTCTTTGGCCGGGATCGCATCCCCAAGCCGGGTCTGCCGGTCATAGCGATTCCCACGACTGCAGGAACTGGGAGCGAGGTCTCGCCCGCGGCGGTCTTTGTCGATCCACGAGACCGGTCAAAAAAGGGAGTGCGCTCGGACTTTTTGCTGCCCGAGGCGGCCATTCTGGACCCGGTTCTCACCCTTACCCTTCCCCAACCGCTGACCGCTTCAACGGGGATAGACGCCCTGACCCACGCGATTGAGGCCTATAGCGCGCCACAAGCCGCACTGATGAGCGACCTTGCAGCCGAGCGCTCCATCCAACTTATCGGCGGCAATCTTTTGAGCGCCTATGCCAGGGGCGACGATCTGTCAGCCCGCGAGGGAATGCTAATGGGAAGCTTCTTGGCCGGGATTGCCTTGGCGGTGGCGGGTGTAGGGGCTGTCCATGCCCTTGCGCACGTCCTGGGAGGAACTCACAGAATCGGCCACGGTGTGGCCAATGCCCTCTTTCTACCATATGTTATGGAGTTCAACCGCATAGGCTGCAGAGAAAAGTATGCAAAGGTGGCTGCGCTGCTGGGAGAGCGGGTGGAGGGACTCTCACTCGATGACGCCTCACTCAAGGCCATCGAATCGGTGCGGAGACTCAACCGCGACCTCCGCATTCCACAGCTCCTCAGAGATCTGCAGATACCGCAAGATTCTCTGGATCTCATTGCCGAGCGCTGTATGGAAACTCAAGGAAGGATCCTGGCCAACAACCCCCGAGTTCTGAGTCTTGAGGAAGCCAGGCAAATCCTCCACAGGGCCTACTGACCTCCCGAGCTAGTACAAGCGCATTCGACCGGTTTTGCCATCGACGATTCGCGAAGAGCCCGAAGCGCGGCATCTTCTAGCTGCGCGCGCTGGCGAACGAGTTGATGCCTCACACGATGTGGTGATACAGTGCCTGGTATTTGCGCACGATCGAATTCCAATGGTAGTTCTTCATCACCCATCCTTTGGCTTTACGTCCAAGATCGCGCATCTCCTCGTGGTGGTGCAGAGCCGGGTCCAGCTTGCGGCTCAGGTCATCGGGGTCGTCGCTCTTGAAAAAGAGTGCGTGCTGTGGGAGGACAGTCGTATTCTCCGGGATGTCTGAACTGACCAGGGGAATCCCCAGCGACGCGACCTCCAACAGCATCATGGACATGCCCTCGACGGTTGACGGGAAAACGAAAAAGCGGGCCACCCGGTCAAGCCCTGCGCTAACAGGTGGGCCAGGGCGCAGACATGATCTTGGCCCCTGGCGGCAACGAGGGCGAACCCCTCGCCCTCCGTCGCAGCCCGGCTTGCGTCTGCCAAGTAGGGCAGACGCGCCCACAACATCGCCCATAATGGAGCTCGCCGAATCTCCGTGCGTGCAGACGCTGGCTCAGCGCCGTGGAGGCACCTGAACGGGCAAGACCCTGACGTCTCTGGTTCTCGGTAGCATACGGCCCACCAATGGCCCCCGCGAAGTCCTCGGCCCGGTGGCGACGACTAGTATAGCCGTGTTGGGAGCGTGTGGCGACCTGCCGAGGGCGCCGTCGCGCGGCGGGTGTGGATCGAGATACGGTGGGGGCCGCCAGTGACGAGTGCCCACCAGGGTCGGGATCGGTGGGAGCCACTTGCGAGGGACGTCGGCTTGAGAAGTAGAGCATCACCTGGCCTGGCTGCCGCACTCATCCAGGTGGCTTGTGCCCCCTCACTACGGGGTACTTGTAGCTAGAAAGAGCCATTCCCCTTGATGACAACGCCAAGGGTGCGCCAGATTATGCGCAAGTCCAGCAGCAGAGAGTGGTTTCCGATGTAGTACAAATCGTCCTCAGCGTGAAGGTACTTGGGCTTGCTGGCCCCCCCAGATATCTGCCACCACCCAGTCATGCCTTGAGGCACCGCGAAACGTTTCCGCTGCCAGGGCTCATACCGCGCCACCAGCGATGGCAGTTCGGGGCGCGGACCTACAAGGCTCATCTCTCCCACGAGCACGTTGTAGAGCTGTGGGAGCTCGTCCAACCGGTGACGGCGGAGGAAGCGCCCTATGGGAGTCGTACGGGGATCATCCTCCCGCTTGGCAAAGAGGATCTTGCCATCGCTCGTTTGGGATATCAACTCAGGCTCGCGCTTGTCGGCACCCAGGTACATGGTGCGGAACTTGTGCATCCAGAAGGTCCGGCCGCCCTCGCCCACGCGTCGGCTGTGATAGAACACAGGGCCGGGCGAGCTCAGGGCAACCAGCAAAGCCATGACGGCCAGCAAAGGCCAGAGTACCAGCAAGGCCAAGACCGAAACGACCAGGTCAAAGACCCGTTTGATCACCCGATCGATGGGCCCGATGACTGGTTCCTTGAGACCGACAAGAACGAGGTCGCCTAGCTGCTCCAGCGTGGTTCGGTAGAAGGCCAGTGCCGAGTAGTCGGGCACCACCTTGATGTTCACCGAGAGCTCGTGGAGGGTGGCGACCAGATTCGCCACCCGGTGATGGGCATCCATGGGCAGGGCGATGACCACCTCCTTGACTCCACGGTCAGCGATGATCTCACGTGCCCGGTCAAGCGTGCCCAGCACCCTGCGCGACTCGAACACCTGCCCCGTCTTGGCGGGATCATCGTCGAGATAGCCCACAACCTCGACGCCCATCCATTCGCAAGGAAGTAGAGATCGCACCACCTGCTGGCCCGCGGCTCCAGCGCCAACCACGAGCACGTCGCGGTGACGTACCGAGTGCCAGCCGCGCATCAGGCGTCGCAGGAGCATGCGGGCGCTCAGGCAAAGGAACACATCGAGAAGAAAGAAGTAAGCATATAGCAGGCGAGAGAGACCCCTGTAGCTGAGATAGAGCAGGCCGGCAAATGCGAGGGTGGCCACCGCAATGGCCCCGACCACAGTCTGAGCCTCATCGACCGCGTGAGCCAGGCGATGGGGATCGTAGGCCTTGAAACCGCCCAACGCCAGAGACCAGACGATCCCTGCCAGAGCGAACATCGGCCAACGCAGGGCAACGCCGTTCAGCGTCAGGGGCTTGCCCAAGGGGACCACGATTCTCAGCCAGCGCGCCAAAACCAGCGACCACAGGGTGAGCGCCATGTCCACCAGGTAGAGGACCATCACATACCTGGCGCTTGATCTTTCTAGCATCGTGTCGCTCCAAGCCAACACGGAGCAATAGCATATCGCCGCCAATGGAACAGGAACGCGCCCCATCCGGGCAACGACGAACGACCTGGCTCCCCTGGGACCAACGCCGGTGGCACAGCGAGGGCGCGCTCAGCAGTCTCTGAGTGAGCGGACCATCCCTGGCGTTGTCGCGGTACGCCACGGCCTGGCCAAGCTCCATGACCAGGCAGCAACGGCAAGTATATGCGAGTGCATGCCGCCAGTCAAGGGCGGCGAGTTAGAGAGCATCGAAAAACGGGTGAGGGGAGCGATTTGGCGGCGAAGTCAGGGCTGCCGTGCCGCCCCAGCCGACCGAAGTCGGCCTCAGGCATCGGGAAGATCGAGCTTGATGTGCAGCTCTCTCAACTGCTTCTCCGAGATCGGAGATGGCGCTTGAGTCATGATGTCCACGGCGCTCTGAGATTTGGGGAAGGCCATCACTTCCCGGATGTTCGGCTCGCCGGCCAGCAACATGATCAGGCGATCGATGCCAGGAGCAATGCCCCCATGAGGTGGCGCGCCGAACTCAAAGGCCTCCAGCAGGTGGCCGAACTGAGCCTGCGCCTCCTCCTCGTTGACGCCAATGATCCGAAACATGCGGTCTTGCATCTCACGCCGGTGGATACGAATGCTCCCGCCGCCCAGCTCGATTCCGTTAGCAACGATGTCATAGGCTTTTGAACGCACCCTCTCGGGATGAGTCTTCAGAAGAGGGACATCCTCATCGAGGGGGGCAGTGAAGGGGTGATGCACCGCGGCGTAGCGTTCCTCCTCCTTGTCCCACTTGAGCAGAGGGAACTCGGTAACCCAGGCGAAGCCCAGCACATCGTCATCGACCAGGCCGAGGCGACGGCCAAGCTCGAGTCGTAACTGCCCCAAAGCTTCGGCCACGACCGAGGGCTGATCGGCCACGATCAGAATGAGGTCGCCGGGCCCTGCGCCCAGGCGCTGGACGATGCCTTGTAGCTCGCGTTCCGAAAGGTACTTGCCGATGGGACCGTGCGTGGCGTCCTGCGCGACTTTGAGCCAAGACAGTCCCTTGCCCCCGCTCGCCTTGACCATCTGGGTCAGTTGATCGAGCTGTCCCCGCGTGTAGTCGGCACAGCCAGAAGCGCAAATGGCCTTGACCTGGCCGCCCGAATGCACCTCGCTGCTAAAGACTTGGAATCCCGACTGAGCCACTATGTCAGAGACGTCGGTCAGAAGCATCTCGAACCGGATGTCTGGCTTGTCAGTACCGTACCTGTCCATGGCCTCCTGATAGGTCAAACGGGGGAAGGGGGTCTGCAGGATGCGCTTCTCACACGTCGCCGGAACAAGCGCCTGGAATAGACCTTCTGTCAGTTGTATGACATCCTCCTGCTCCACGAACGACATCTCCAGGTCGAGCTGGGTGAACTCGCTCTGGCGGTCAGCCCTCAGATCCTCGTCGCGGAAACAGCGTGCGATCTGAAAGTAACGCTCAAACCCAGCCACCATCAGCAGTTGCTTCAACTGCTGCGGCGACTGCGGCAATGCGTAGAACCTGCCCGGGTGCAGCCGGCTGGGGACCACATAGTCTCGGGCACCCTCCGGCGTGCTTTTGATCAGTATGGGTGTCTCGATCTCGATAAAGTCGCGCTCGGAAAGATAGTCGCGTATGAAGCGCACCACGCGGTGGCGTAGCATGATGTTGCGCTGCATCCGGGCTCTGCGCAAGTCGAGGTAGCGGTAGCGCAGACGCAGCGTTTCGTCCACCTCGGTCTCCTCGTTGATGTAGAACACCGGATTCCTGGCTTCGTTGAGTATCTCGATTTCATGGGCGATGACTTCGATTTCGCCGGTGGCCATTCGGGGGTTGCTCAGCCCCTCGGGGCGCTGATTCACCTCTCCTCGCACGAGTATCACGTATTCGTTGCGAGTCTTGGCGGCGATTCGATGAGCTTCCTCCGCGATCATAGGATTGAACACCACCTGTATGATGCCCCAGCGATCGCGAAGATCGACAAAGATCAAGTTGCCATGATCGCGTCGTCGGTGCACCCAGCCAGCCAGGGTCACTTGCGTGCCTGCGTGCCCCTTTCGGAGCTCGCCACAGGTGTGGGTCTTGAGCATCGTCATCCTCCCATGTTGAGGCGCTTGTTCGAAAGGTGCCACCAATTATACACGCGGAGGCCAAGCACTCAAAGTTGCCCCACCCTGTGCTGTACAGCCCGCCTCGAAAGCAGTCCGACGGTGTTTCGCGATCAGTCCCATGCACAGCAGCGTCAGCCAGGCATGCCCCCCTGGCAAGGCCAAAGGTTGTGTCTGAGGGCGTTCTCTCCCCTCGGCGGCATCTTTCCGCACCCTTGCGGTCTCCGGGCTCGTACCCCATATGGGGCACTTGACGAAAACAGGCGGCTCGTGTAGACAGAGAACGGAGAGGGACGCGCCCAGGAGCGCCGCCCACCGAGACAGGCACGGGAGAGAGCAGGAGTGAAGGGGCTGATGAGCGCTTTCGCATTCAGCATGATGTCCGTGTGGTTCAAGCTCCGCGATATGCTGGCACCCCCCAAGAGCATCTTGAGCGAAGTAGGCATAGAGCCGGGGTTCCATCTGCTTGACTATGGGTGCGGGCCCGGAAGCTATTCGCTCGCCGCGGCCGAGTTGGTCGGGCAGGGTGGCAAAGTGTATGCCGCGGACATGAACGGTCTCGCGCTCCGCCGAGTGCGGCGCAGCGCCTCAAAGAAGGGCCTCGGGAACATCGAGACGGTCCACACCGATTGCGAAACCGGACTGGAGAACGGTACAATAGACGTCGTTCTGCTGTACGATACCTATCATGATCTGGCGGAACCGGATCGCGTGTTGGAGGAATTGCACCGAGTGCTAAAGCCCGGTTCGATTCTTTCTTTCAGTGACCACCACATGACCGAAGGCGAGATACTGGAGAAGGTGGCCAGCCAGGGCCTCTTTGAGCTCCGGCGAAGGGACAAGAAGACATACAGTTTCGCGCGAACGGGCTAGCAGTTGGAGAGACAACGGCCAGCAGCAGAAGCCTACCTGCTGGTCTGGCTTGCGTCACTTCCGCTGCCACCGGCCGCTCGCGATCAAGAGGCCAGTCGTCGGCAAGACGACATTTCGGAGGAGCAACCATGCCGAACGCCAGACCCAACATCCTGTGGATCTGCACCGACCAGCAGCGGTACGACACCATCCATGCCCTGGGCAACGAGCACATTCGCACCCCAAACCTGGATCGTCTCCTTGCCGAGGGCATCGCCTTCAGCAGGGCCTATTCGCAGAGCCCCATCTGCACGCCCAGTCGCGCCTGCTTTCTGACCGGCCGCTACCCCAGCACGCTCCACGTCAACCGCAACGGCAATGCCTTCTTTCCACACCCATCTCAGTTGATCACCCGCATGCTGGCGCACGCCGGCTACGATTGCGGGCTGGCCGGCAAGCTGCACCTCTCGGCCGCTCAGGGGCGTGTGGAGGCGCGCATCGACGACGGATACCGCTTCTTCAAGTGGAGCCACCATCCAAAGCCGGAGCCCTTCTGGCCCACCGAGCAGCACGCCTATCAACGCTGGCTGCGCGACCAGGGCGTCGATTGGGGCGAGGCCTATGGCGGAGAAGCGCCCGAAGGGTGGGATGCCCAGACATCCTACCGCCCCGGAATCGAGGCCAGATACCACCAGACGACGTGGTGTGCCAACGAGGCCATCGCTTTCATGACCGAGGGACGAGAGGGGCCCTGGCTGATGAGCGTCAACCCCTTCGATCCTCATCCCCCCTTTGATCCGCCCGGCGAGTGCCTGGCCCGAATGGACATGGAGGACATGCCCCTGCCCTTGTTCCAGGACCACGAGCTCCAGAGCCAGCTCGCCTTCCACGGGATCGACCACCAGACCGACAAGCCACAATCGCCCTGGGACTATGATGCGCGGGGTATGGTGGCCGCCTACTATGCCCAGATCGAACTGATCGACCAGCAGGTGGGGCGAATGCTCGGCGCCCTGGAAGCCAGCGGGCAGCGCGAGAACACCATGGTCATCTTTATGAGCGACCACGGCGAGATGTTGGGCGACCACGGCCTGGTCCTCAAAGGCTGCCGCTTCTACGAAGGCGCGGTGCACGTGCCCCTGATCGTCTCCTGGCCAGGACATCTCGAGGAAGGGCTGCGCAGTGATGCTCTGGTGGAGCTGACAGACATCGTGCCCACCCTGCTCCAACTAACTGGATTGCCAATTCCCACAAACGTCCAGGGGTTGTCCCTGGTGTCCATTTTGACTGGCCGGGCAGACCCGAGCGAGCATCGCGAGTTCGTGCGCTGCGAGTATCACGACGCACTGGCCCGTCCCCACGCAAGCCACGCCAACATGATATTCGACGGTCGCTGCAAGCTGGTCGTCTACCACGGCCAGGGCATTGGCGAGCTGTACGATCTGGAGGAGGACCCCCACGAGTTTCACAACCTGTGGGGTGCCCCCGGGACGCTGGCCCTTCAGCGCGACCTGACCAGGATCCTGTTTGATGCCCTGATGCTGGCCACTGACGAGGGGCAGCCGCGCGTGGGGAGATACTGAGGCGGTCTGGGAGTAGGGACGGGTTTGCGGGTCCTGGCCGGGCCAGGGAAACCCGCCCCTACTGCAAAACGCAAACGACTGGTACAAATCTGACACAACGGCACAACAGTTGCGGCGGAAGCGCGAATTGCCGGCGTTTTTCCACACACTCGCATCGGCGAGAAGTGAGCAACTGGCTGGCAGCGTGGTCATTGTCTCCCTCTTTTCCCAGCTTTCGGCCGTACGCCCCCCTTGCCCCAATCCATTGCCTGTGGCATACTTGCGCAAGGTCTGCCCAGGGAGCCAGGAACCTTGAAACTCGTATCTCGCCTCAAGAACCCCGTTGCCCTGGCAGCTCTGGTGTCGATAGGGCTGTCGATTCTGCTCTATGGCAGCGCGCCGGCCCTCCCCTTCTACTCGGACGACCTGTTGCAGTTCCCATGGATCGAGAGGACCCCCCTGCTCGAGTTCTGGCGCGCCGTGGGTCCCTACCAGGACTACCAGCCGCTCCACTTCATGCTTTGGCGGCTTCTCTACCTGTCCACAGGTGCCTTCAGACCGGGGCTGGCCCGCAGCCTCAACATCGCGGGACACGCTGTGTGCGGCGTGCTGGTGGGTCTCCTGGCCGGCAGGTGCACAGAGAAGGCCTGGCTGTCCGCGCCGCTGACTTCGGCCCTCTTTGTAGCCTTTCCCTTCGCTTTCGATGTGGTACCTTGGGCCAGCGCCCTCTGCTATCCTCTTACCATTGCCCTTTCTTTGAGCGCTGTCCTCTGCTATCTGCGAGCTCGTGAGAGGGATTCGCGACCGTGCCACCTGCTGGCCGTTGCGTTGACTGCTCTCGCAGGATTCGCCTACGAGGGGGGCGTGGTCACCGGGCTGGTGGTTTCCTTGGCCGAGGCCAGTCTTGTCGCGGGGCGTCGCGCCTGGCGTTGGCCGGCCAGCCACCTTGCGGCATCGGCCGTGCCCCTTGGCTTGATCGTCCGCTTCACCCCTGTCTCCACCCTCTGGCTGAGCGGAGCTCGTTCGCCGACGAACCTTCTGGTGGCCCTCCAGTGTCTTGCCTTCCCCGTGGCTCCCCTGGCGACCCTCCTCGCGCGGGCGGGCATCGACCCCGGATTGGCCATGGGGTGCGTTGGCATACCCTCCCTCTTTGCTTTGGGGTACCTCGCCTGTAGGTCAGGCCAGCGGAGATCCTTCTGGTTCGGTCTTGGGTGGGTTGCCCTGTGGAGTGTGATTCCACTCGCCAACCTTCGTTTCAACTGGGCGAGGGACCCGCTCCGCGTGCTCTACCCGGGTGCCGTGGGCACTGCCATGATGTGGAGTCTGCTGCTGGTGGGAACGTTCCGCACGCGGACTCGAAGGCCATTCCGCCCCATCTGGCTTGCACTGATTTTGGCCGTGCTGCTCCCGTCCATGTTGTTCGTGCGCGGACGCATGCATCTCTGGCGACGCTCCGGGCGGCTCCTCTGGCAGGTAGTAGACGCTGCAAAAGATGAGGGGCCGGTCCTTTTCGTGAATCTGCCGGGGCGCATAACCCCTCCAACGCGGCTCTTTCCTCTCGGCCACGAAGGGGTCATACCCTTGCCCCCGCCGACCAACACCGACCTCCTGGTGAGAGTGCACACCGGCCGAGAGAGCGCCGCTTTCGAGAGGTCCTCGGGAGCGATCCTGCCCTCTCTTCCCTACTCGGTCGAGCTGGCGGGCGCTCCCCTGGCCGATGACGACCTGCGCGCCGCGAGCAAGGTCATGGTGCTGACCCTTCGGCGCGGGGACGAGATGCGGATGGAGGAGGCCGGGGCAGTTGGCACGGCACAGCCCCAGGACGCGAGGGCACCCGAGGCCAGCTTTGGGCAGAAGGTCGCCTTGCTCGCCGTGTCGTGCAGGCAGACAGGCCCCACCGGTCTAGAGCTGCGCATCCAATGGCAGCTCGTGAGGCCGGTGCCCGGGAACCCCACCGTCTTCGCTCACTTGCTCGGAGCCGATGGGACGCTGCTGTCTCAGGCAGATGGCGATCCCTTGAGGGGCCTGTACCCCATCAGCCGATGGCGGCCTGGTGAGGTGGTGTACGACGTGAGGACCTTTGGGGACGCCCCGTCAGGGCCGGCGGCCGTGCTGATGGGGATATGGGACCCCGCGACCGGTCTACGTTGGGACGCTGTCGCGGCGAACGGCCAGCCCCTGGCCCACAATGCCCTCAGGTACGAGGTCCCAGAACGGTGACCGTTTGCCGCCCAGGAGCCGGGGATACTGCACTCCCAGGCGGCGCAGACTCGTCCGAAAGGGCCGCCATCCGCTGGCCAGGAACGGGCGCGGTCACGCGAGCATAGTGCGCACCGTGGCGATGATGGAAGGCACAACCTGTAGGGTGAAGCCAAGCACCACGTGGCAGGCCACCGATGCGACCAGGCCGTGGTTCTCGCACACGTAGGCATAGACAAAGCCCAGCACACCCATGACCACGGCAACGGCGAGGGCCAGTAGGGGCACATGGGGGAGGAAGTAGAGCAGAGCGGCCACCGCGTACAGCCCGCTGCTCACCCACGGCCCCTTGCGGCTCTGCACGATTCCCCGAAAAAAGTACTCCTCCGCCGGTGCCGAGACAAAGCATATCTGATAGAAGAGCAGAACGACGTCCTTCGTTGCGTAGAGACGCTCGGTGAAGGTGTGGAGCTGGTCAGACAGGAAGGCCAGCATAGGCACCGAGATCACCAGTCCCAGAAGCGCACCACGCAACAGGCTGGATGAGGAGAAGGTGAACTCTACCCGGTGAACGCTCCGGAAGAGCACACTGAGGAGAACCAAGACCACCGATAGGAGCATCAACCGCACATTCGGACGTACCAGAACAGTCCCCACGCCCACCGCGGCAAACACCATGAAAAGCAGGTACGGCTCGCCGATGCGATGGGCCAGCGAATCATCCTCGGTCATGTCAGCTCTTTCATGACCTTGCGGAAGGCTGCCAGAGCAGCGTCAATGCCCGCACGCTCTATGCCATAGTGGGTGACTGCCCGGAAGCGCCCACCACGGGCAGGGTTGAGCTTGACTCCTTCGGCCGCCAGACCCTCAACCAACTTATCTGCGCCAACCGAGGAGTCGGTCAGCTCAAAGTAGACCAGATTGGACTCGACCGACTCCAGGTCGATCGCAAACCCCTTCATCTCGGCCAGGCCCTGGGCAAGGACGCGCGCGTTCTGGTGGTCCTCGGCTAGCCGGTCCACCATCTCTTCCAAAGCCACGATGGCAGCCGCCGCGATGACTCCGGCCTGGCGCATGCCGCCCCCCACCACCTTGCGGTTGCGTCGGGCCTCCTCGATGAAGCCGATGGAGCCACAGATGGCCGATCCTACGGGCGCGGATAGCCCCTTCGAGAAGCAGAACTGCACCGAGTCGGCCTGGGCAGCGATCTCTTTGGCCGGGATGCCCAGGGCCACCGACGCATTGAAGATGCGTGCGCCATCCAGATGCACGGCCAGACCGTGTCGCTCCGCCACCTCTTTGATGGCGGCCATCTGCGCGGGCGAAAGCACCCTGCCGCCAGAGAGGTTGTGGGTGTTCTCCAGACAGATCAGCCGGGTCCGAGGGTAGTGCAGGTTGTCGGCGCGGATAGCGCTCTCCACATCCACCGGGTCAAGCATGCCGTTGGGCAGATTGGGCACCGTATGCACGTGCACGCCCCCAAGGGTCGAGATGCCCCCCTGCTCGTTCACAAAGCTGTGGGACTTGTCACCCATGATAATCTCGTCTCCGCGACCGCAATGGCTCAGCATTGAGACCAAGTTTCCCATGGTGCCACTCACCACAAACAGGGCTGCCTCCTTGCCCAGGCGGTCAGCCGACATCTCCTCCAGGCGATTGGCCGTCGGGTCTTCGCCATAGACATCATCGCCCAGTTCGGCACGATACATGGCCTCTCGCATCGCAGGGGTCGGAAGGGTCACCGTGTCGCTACGCAGGTCTATCATTGTCATCCAGGGACCTCCTACTTGGATAGTCAAAGGGCGCACAGAAACTAATCTACTCCCAATGCGAAGACAGGTCAAGGAAGTGTCGCGGAGGCCATCGAGAAACGGGTTTGTCACAGGTGAGCCGTAGCGCAGCGAAGGGGAAGAATCTCTGTCTTGTGCGGTTGAGACTCTTCGCCGGTACCCCTGAAGTTCGGGGCACTTGTACCCTTGAAGTTCGGGGCACTTGTGCCCCTTCATTACGGGGTACTTGCGCTCAGAGTGACAATGACGGGAGGTCACACAAGGTTTTTTCGATGCTCTCGTGCTGCCCTTCTTGACCGTCGCACGCGGAGCGCTATACTCCGGAGACAATCAGGACTCGGCCGGAGTCCCATTCCTAATGGAAGTGCTTTTCGGACGCCCTGCTGCAGAGGGTGCACCTGGGCTTCCACAGGAGGCTATCATGATCGTCGAAATGCGTCAGGGCCACAGCCAAGAGCAGATGGACGCCGTCGTTTCCCGCGCCCGTGAATTCGGCTTCGACACCCAGCTCAACATTGGTACCGACAAGGTTGTGGTAGCCATTCTGGGCAGCGAAACGGGAAGCGTTTCCACGGATGTCTTTGCGGTCCTCCCCGGGGTCGAATCGGTCACCCGCATCATGCGCCCCTACAAACTGGCCTCTCGCGACCTCAAGCCGGAGCCGACCGTGGTGCGCGTGGGGAACATCGCTGTGGGCGGCCCGAGGGTGGTCATCATCGCGGGGCCGTGCGCCGTGGAATCCCGACAGCAATTGCTGGCCACAGCCAGGCACGTCCTTCGTCAGGGAGCCACGATGCTGCGGGGTGGGGCGTTCAAGCCGCGCACGTCACCTTTTAGCTTCCAGGGACTGGGGCTCGAGGGCGTGACCCTGCTGAGCCAGGTGAGAGACGAGCTGCAAGTGCCCGTAGTCACCGAAGTCCTCGAGCTCCACCACCTTGACGCGATGGTCGATCATATGGACGTGTTGCAGATTGGCGCCAGGAACATGCAGAATTATAGCCTGCTGAGGGCTGTGGGCCGCACTGGCAAGCCGTGCATTCTGAAACGCGGCCTGTCGGCCACGGTGACCGAATGGTTACAGGCTGCGGACTACCTGCTTGCCGCCGGCAGCAATCAGGTGATCCTCTGCGAGCGGGGCATCCGCACCTTTGAGACCAGCACGCGCTTCACCCTGGACATCTCTTCGATCGGAGTGGTGAAGCAAAGCTCGCATTTGCCGATCATCGTTGACCCCAGCCACGCAGCCGGCCACTATGAGCTGGTGCCCACGCTGGCAAAGGCCGCAGTTGCCGCCGGGGCCGACGGACTGCTGATCGAGGTGCATCCCGATCCGCCCAACGCTCTATCTGACGGACTGCAGAGCCTGACCTTCAGCGACTTTGCACGGTTGATGCTGGAGCTCAGGGCCATCGCCGAGGCGATTGGGCGGTCGATCTAGGTGCCAGCCGGGCATTCAACCCAACGATGTGACGGGGGCAGGTCTGCGCCTCCCCCGGACAGCCCTTGGAGGCTGGCTGGCCGGGCCAAGACCTGTGCTGGCGAAGCCAGCGAGACCCGCCCCCGCACCCTCGCTCCGCTCTCCATGACCTAACGCGCCACTTGTAGCATTCTCCGATGGCCCCAGCTGCATGCCTTGACGGACACACAAACATGGTGTAGAATCGTGGTGTGATAATGGATAGCGAAGGAAAGGCATCATGGGGAGCCAGTATGTTCGCACACAAATCCTGCTACATCCTGAAACGCGGTCCCAGCTGGATAGAATAGCCCGCCAAGAGGACCGCAGCGTGTCCGACCTGGTCAGAGAGATGCTTCAGCATCAGTTGGTTCTGCACGACAGAAAAGCGCTCGCTGAGGCGGCTCGGGCGCTGCTGCCGGATTATGAGGCGGGCGGGCAGCTGACCGCCTTCACCGCTTTGGATGGCGAGGACCTGGGTGCGTAGGGGCGACGTCTGGCTCATCAAGTTAGATCCGACCGTCGGCGCCGAGATCAAAAAGGTACGACCAGCGGTCATCGTCAGCAGCGACGCGATCGGCATTCTGCCACTCAAGGTCATCGTTCCGCTCACAGCCTGGCAAGATCGCTATGGGATTGCGCCCTGGATGGTGCGGGTGGACCCCACTTCCGAGAATGGCCTTGATAAGCCCTCCGCAGCCGACTCCTTTCAGGTGCGCTCGGTGTCACAGGACAGGTTCGCCCGACGGCTGGGCAGTCTTTCGGAAGCCACGATGCAGGACATCGCCAGGGCGATTGCCATCGTTCTGGACATCGACGTCTGACCAGCCCCCCTGCACCCGACCCCTGCCACGCGACCCACAGGCCCGCCGGCCTAGCGATACTCTGGCAGATAGTCGCCATGCCCCTCGATCAGGTCGTCGCAGAGGGCAATGATCTTGTCGATGGTCAACTCAGCCGCGGT
>SDBU01002781.1_pt1 | contig 22796 bp, 15 predicted proteins | sample 2277071 | NCBI WGS metagenome assembly SDBU01 (sample SAMN10397929, study PRJNA504765) | marine sediment metagenome | isolation source: marine sediment core GS08_GC12, 126 cmbsf | place: Arctic Ocean: Gakkel Ridge, Loki's castle | collected 2008 | reverse complement strand
TCGGCCCGTGGGCGATACCTAAGATAAGTCCTGTCTTCCCCCATACTTGCCTAACGCTTTCGGCAATTAAACGACGCCCTCGCCAGCTGAAGAACCTGAATCGATCGCCACCGAGCTGCTTCTCCAGTTGCTCCGGCTGGATCTTCATGCGTGGCTCAAGCTCCCCCGGGTAGAGAAGCTCGGGATGTGGCCCGGTAAGCTCTTCGCCACCCTCAACATCAATATTGCCCGCCAGTGCCGCCAGAATCCACCGGGCATGAAGGACTTCAGCGTTGTTTGCCAGCTGCTCAATTCCCATGCCCTCGAGCATGCACCCCGGGCGGTTGGCGGCATAGATCCTTGTTGCCTCCCTGATCTTCTCCGCCGGGACCTCGGTTATCTTCTCCACCACGTCGGGGGGATATTCCTTAGCTCTCTCCTTTAGCTGGTCAAAGCCGTGGCACCACCGGTCGACAAACTCCTTATCATACAGCCCCTCATTTATCATCACGTTGACCATGCCCATCAGCAGGGCACAGTCGGTGCCATGCCTAAGCTGGAGCCAGACATCTGCCTCAGATGCCGACTGGGTACGTCTGGGGTCAATGACTATCGTCTTCGCTCCCCTCTTCTTGGCTTCCCGAAGATTGGCGGCGACAATGGGACGTACTATCAGCGGCTCCACCCCCAGCATTACGATGCATCTCGTTGTTGGCCTCACCGAATAATGGGGGAACATGCCAACGGCACTAAGGGCTGCCTGAAGTCGCGGGCCGTAGCAAATTTGCAGTTGCTGACTGCTGTTTGGTGTTCCCAGCATGGCGAAGAATCGCACTTTAACGTCGTGGTCCGTCCTGCCACCAGTCCCGGCAGTATAACCTATCGCTTCGCTTCCATACTTATCCCGTGTCTCCTTGAGTTTTTCCGCTATTTCGTCCAGTGCCTGATCCCAGGATATTTGCTGCCACTTCCCTTCACCCCGGTCGCCAGTCCTCTTAACGGGAAACTTCAGCTTATCCGGGTGATTGAACCATTCCACCCCTCCCCGGAGTCTCCCGCACCCATTAGGGGTCGGAAAAGTCTTCCTCGGCCACTCCGGGTCCTCTTCCAGCTTTATCAGCCGCCCATCTTTGACATGTACCAGAACCCCACACTCCCCCTTACACCAGTGACATACCGACCTCTTGACCTCTACGTCTTCAGCCACCTAAACCTCCCTTTCAATTTGCAGCCGAACAAGAGTCTTCCCCGTCCTTACTGTTGATGAAGGAAGAACTAACAGAAAGTCCACTTCCGGCTAGCAGATCAACAAGCTGAAATTTCCGGCAACTTCCAAATACTCCTGCCCAGTAACTCTCCGACCCCGATAGGCTACCACTTTCCCCAACGGGAGTCAAGGTTATGCAATCACCGAGTACCCCAGTGACACAGAAGCACGCCTCCTTGTTCTTCTTATTTGCACGGCTGTCTCTTGCTTGGGGTATTGACAGTTTGATTCCTGTATCCGATAATGAAATGCAGACGCCAACGGAAGACTGGCCGCAGGATCGTTAGTCTGAATTTCCTAGCTTCCAGCCGTCAACACCGACTGGAGTTCAAATAGAAAGGAGAGAGCTGAACTCAGAACCTCTACTCAGCTTAGCTGATAAGATCAAACCCGAGCACACCGCAGTTATCGTCGTCGATATGCAGAACGATTTCTGCTCTCCCGAGGGAGTTGTCTCTGGCAGGCGAGATTGGCACCGGGTACAGGCTATCATCCCCGGGTTCCGGGACTTCCTGGATAAGGCTCGGGAAAGCCAGGTGCGGGTCATCTTTATACAAACGACTCACCAGGAGAAGGAGTTTTCTGGTCCCGAGCGGGAGCTAATGGTTCGGTGGGGGCGAAAGGACTTCGCCTGCAAGCAGGGTAGCTGGGGGGGCAGAATTCGATGACAACTTGCAGCCTAAGGATACCGATGTCATCGTTGGAAAGAAAAAGTACAGTGCCTTCGTACGCACTGACCTGGATAGTCTACTCAAAGGCTGGGGAGTTCGCACCTTGATCGTGACCGGGGTGTCCACCTGCACCTGCGTGGAGTCCACGGCCAGGGACGGATTCATGAGAGAGTACTACATCATCTTGCCTAAGGATCTGACCGCCAACTATGACGAAAGCCTCTATCAGGCGGCGCTCAAAGAACATAGACGAGCGCTTCGGCCACGTGGTGTCCTCTGAGGAGCTACTCACAATATGGCAGGGTGCTAAGCCGGGCTAGATTGCCGCAAGAGTAAGACGAGCGCCCCGACAGGAACTACAAATCGGCACTGCTATCAGGCTTACTACTAAGCCAAGAACTGGTAACAGTAATTTCCCGGGGCGGGTAGCGATAGCTGACTTGGCGCCTGCGGGAATTACCTAGTTGAGGGAGGTGGTATGGCTGGTCCACTAGAAGGAGTCCGCATCCTTGACCTGACCTGGGTCTTATCCGGTCCATTCGCCACTATGGTGCTGAGCGACCTGGGGGCTGATGTAATCAAGATTGAAAGGCCGGGAGTGGGGGACATTGCCCGAGGCAATGGTCCGCAGGTGAATGGACTGAGCACCTACTTTCTCAGCCTTAATCGGGGCAAGAAAAGCATTACCCTGAATCTGGCATCCGAGCAGGGCAAGGATATCTTTCTCAGGCTGGTAGAACAGGCTGATGTTGTCGTCGAGAATTTTGTGCCCGGAACAATGTCCAGGTTAGGACTCGGCTATGAAACCGTGAAACAACGCAACCCGAGGATTATCTACGCCGCTTGCTCTGGCTTTGGTCAAACTGGACCTTATACCGCCAAGCCTGCCTTCGATGTCATCGTGCAAGCTATGGGCGGTATCATGAGTATTACCGGGGAGCCGGGGGGACCGCCGGTGAGGCCAGGTGTATCGTTGGGGGATATTGCCGCCGGGCTCTTCCTGAGCATCGCCATTCTGGCGGCGCTGAACGAACGTAACCAGAGCGGACAGGGACAGATGATTGACATCAGCATGCTGGATTGCCAACTGGCTATCCAGGAGAATGCCTTTGTCCGCTATCTCGCTACCGGGGAAGTACCTCGCGCCCTGGGCACCAGGCACCCTGTCTTCACTCCGTTCCAGGTCTTCCCAACTGAGGACGGCCATATTGCAGTAGCCACCATGGGTGGGGTCCAAGACCAGTGGCCGCTTTTCTGTGCTACTATCGGGCGCCTCGATATTATGGACGACGAGAGATTCCAGACCGGCTGGACGCGCAGCCAGCATCATGAGGTGCTGGAGCCAATCCTGAACCAGGCGATGAAGACCAGGACCACTCAGGAATGGCTTGAAGAATTTGAGGGGGTGAGAATCCCCTGCGGCCCGGTTAACACCATTGACCAAGTGGCAGCTGACCCTCAGGTAGCTGCCAGGGGGATGATTGCTGAGGTAAAGCACCCCACGGCAGGCAAGTTCAGAGTGGTTAATACACCGGTCAGGCTCTCCCGAACCCCGTGCCACGTCGAGCGTGCCTGTCCCGATCTGGGGGAACATACCGACGAGGTCTTAAGGGAGCAACTAGCAATGACCGGGCAGGAAGTGGATAGGCTAAGGGAGTCAGGTGTCATATAGACCCTGCATCCCAAGCCAATCAAAATATGGCAAGTTGAAGAGACGTCAACGGCTAGAGAGGGGAAGCAAGCATGACCAGCAATGCTGAAGCTTTTGAAGAATTGAGGAAAAGGCAAGAGACCGAGAAATCGATGGGGGGGCCAGAGCGAGTAAAGAAACAACATGACTCTGGTAAGCTGACCGCACGTGAGCGCCTTGAGCTCCTATTTGATTCGGGGAGTTTCCAGGAGCTGGATATGTTTGTCCGCCATCGCTGCACTGATTTTGATATGGCCCAGACTTTTGTCCCCGGCGAAGGGGTAGTGACCGGCTACGGGAAGGTAAACGGCCGTCCCGTGTGCGCCTTTTCCCAGGACTTCACCTCCATGGGTGGCACACTGGGAGAAATGCATGCCAGAAAGATATGCAATGTTATGGACCTAGCAGTTCGTACCGGAGTTCCTATTGTTGGCTTCAATGATTCCGGTGGAGCCCGCATCCAGGAAGGAGTCGATTCCCTTCACGGTTATGGTGAAATCTTCTTCCGCAATTCGTGGGCCTCAGGGATGATACCACAGATATCGGCCATTCTGGGACCCTGTGCTGGAGGGGCAGTCTATTCTCCAGCGATGACTGACTGGGTGTTTATGGTCAAGAAGACCAGCTATATGTTCATTACCGGACCGGATGTTATCAAAGCGGCCACTGGTGAAGACATCGGCTTTGAGGAGCTAGGTGGTGCCACCGTCCATACCACTAAGAGTGGCGTAGCACACTTTGCCTGTGATAATGATGCTCAGGCCATACAGATGATAAGAGGACTGCTTTCCTATCTACCGTCGAACAGCAAAGAACCACCTCCTGTCGTTGACCTGGGTGACGACCCTAACCGTACCGAGCCAGCTCTTGACGATATCATTCCTGATGACCCCCGGAAGGCCTACGACATGAAGTCTGTTATTCGCGCTATTGTGGACAGGGGTGAGATTCTTGAGCCCCATGCTCAATACGCCCGGAACATGATTGTCTGCTTTGCTCGACTCAGTGGAAGGACAGTGGGTATCATTGCTAATCAGCCGAATTACCTAGCCGGCTGCCTGGATGTAAATGCTTCAGATAAGGCAAGTCGATTTATCCGTTTCTGTGACGCCTTTAATATCCCACTGATCACCATTGCTGATGTCCCCGGTTACCTGCCGGGCAGCAAGCAGGAGTGGGCGGGGATAATCAGGCATGGCGCCAAGCTTCTGTGGAGCTACTCTGAGGCTACGGTTCCAAAAGTCACCCTCATTACCCGCAAGAAATATGGTGGGTCGTACATGGCTATGTGCTCCCAGGAGTTAGGGGCTGACTTCACCTTTGCCTGGCCCAAGGCCGAGATTGCGGTTATGGGAGCCGAGGGAGCCACCAATATCATCCACCGCCGTGAGATAAACGGGGCTGCCGACCCTGAGGCCACACGTTTGGAGAAGATGAGTGAGTATCAGCAACTCTTCTATACTCCCTACATTGCTGCCGCCCGGGGCTATGTGAATGATGTGATTCTACCCCGTGACACTCGTCCCAAACTAATCACAGCCTTGGAGATGTTGAGTGCTAAGAGTCAACCGCCTCCGGTCAGGCGTCACGGAAATATTCCATTGTGACGACCAAGAAAGCCAGCCCTGCCACTCGAACCAACTGGTAAACAGTATTCCCCGACGGATTCCAGAGAGGGTCGACAGTTCGGAACAAGACGTCTTCCCATAGCTAGGCCTTGTGCGCACTGGTAACACTCAAATTCTCAACACCGAAGTCCCCTTATTTGACAAGCGCCATACAGCATAGGCCTGGGCTTTTTCACTATTGGCCTGTTCCGCCTCATATAAAACAGCGATTTGCCGCTCAAGCTGCTTTACCTGTGTTTCTAACACTCTTATCCGGTCTGCCTCCGAAGACACCGCCCCCGATGCTTCCATATCAACTACTGGTTCGTAAGGTTTCTGGCGAACATTAAGGTTGATCAAGTCCCACCGACTGTATAGACCAACCAGATTAACGGCAGACCGGCTTCTATCCGTGTTGGCTAGGTCAATATCACCGTAGACGATGGTTTCTTGGTCATAAACCGGCCCAACCTGATATTCGCCATTGGGATTGACTATACCACTGCCACCACGGAAAGACTCGGGAGTGCTGAACAGACTGTTACGGTAAAAGTTCTGCGGCCGGTCCTGCTCTGGGAAATAGGCCGCAGCCAGCACTCCGTAGGCATGGGATGCGATGCACACCGCCCGTGTGTTAACGTCGGTGACTGTTTCCAGCCCAGCGTGTCCCGGCCACAGGGAGCAATGCACCTGTACCCCCTGCATAATCCAGTTGTAGATTAGCGTAAGCTGTGAGTGCTCTCCGCAGATCGAGCCACCTATATTGCCGACCTCGGTTTTGAACACTGCCTTCAGGTTATCTCCACCATCCCCCGCCACATGAAAAAAACGCTCCTGCACCGTATTGCATATTTTGCGGTGTGTTCCCATAATCTCCCCGAGCGGGCTCAGATAAAGAATCGAATTGTACATTCTACCCCGGAACCTACGGTCTCTCTCAACAATACCCATCGCGACGTAGGCACCAGCACTTTTGGCAGCGGCACACAACGCTTCCGTCTCAGGGCCGGGCACTTCAACGCAACTCCAGAGATACTTGCCCCAGATATCTGCAAAAGCGCCCCTCTCAGTGAGGTCGAGGGACCAGTAGCTGAAGCATGGCAACCAGCACTCGGGGAATACAATTAGTCTGGCACCATTTCTACCAGCCTCATTAATAAGGCTCACCGCCTTATCAAGCGTGGCCTGCGCATCAAAATACTCCGGTGCGTCTCTAACCACCGAGCCCGCCTGAATTGCTGCTGCCTTAAACCTCGGAAATTCATAACGCGCAGACATTTCACAACCTCCTATAGCACATTTAATACCGTGATTTCCCGTATCAGCCACTACTGAGCAACCAGTCGCAGGCTTTCATCAACCACTGCTCTGGCCTTCCGCCACCAGCCCTCTGTGTGCTAAGTCTCCAGCAATATCCTGAAGCCCGAGGTCTTGCAGCGTCCTCATTTTTGGCAGGCCACTGGCAACGTCCCACCCCCTGAGTTCGTAGTATTCGTCTTTCAGTTTTTCAAATTTCTCTCTGTCAAGCACCGTACCCTTCTTGCTTATGACCTCTCCCTCCTTCCCTGGCACCAGGCATTCGGGATTACGGCTGTCGCTTTGTAGAGGCGTCGTATAGCAAGCTTCCGGAACTATGTCGCTTTCCCTACCCTTATGACCCTCTCGGATAAGTATTGCCCGTTGCAGATTGAGGACCCTCTCGCCCAAGCGATAAAGCTCGTATTCGTCCATCTCCTTCCCCGTAACCGCAGAGACAACCTTACTTTCTATACTGGGATCACCCACATGATCCTCTGAGTATCTAACATGTGTGATTGGCCAGGACATGTCGCAAAGGATCAGTGTCTCTTTAGCATACTGGCGATCTTGGATCCTCTTTGCCGCCATGGCTTTCCCCTCATACGTGGAGAAATCGGCAGCAACTTCACTGCCCCAGAACCTCTGGCCAATGGAACGGATGACATCGCTAGACAAATAAGCATCCTCTTTCTTCTTGACCCAGTTCACCCAAACCACGACGACGTTGCTTATCTCATGGAGTTCCGGTACCGGCGGCCTCGGTTCTACCATATATAGAAGACCTGTGGCGATATACATCCTGGGACCGTACGTTATCTTTATCCCCGCCTTAAAACCGTAATCAGCTATTTGCTCCTTGGCCCCACTTCCTACCAAATCTGCTGCTCTAAGGGTCCCTTGAGCCAGAATATCCCCAAAGCCCTCCCTGAGTGAGATCTTTTTCGCCAAGGTTTCGATGAACTCGAGACTTCCTAATTTTGATATTGGAATACCTGTGCCCTCATCGGTTAGGACACCGGCTTGACCACATCTTGAGAGCCAGGTTATCACTGGCTCAATGGTCTTGGTATCAAGCCCGTATTGGTCACAGACCTTAGTCGCCCAGAACGGGACGTCGTTGAACTGTCCATAATACTGCCGCGCCCATGATTCATAGAAATGTTGAGACTGGCACATGAATTTCCCCTGTTTACCGTCATCGGCCTCATATACGGCCCTAATACAGACGCCTATGCAGCCGTAGCAGAGGTCCTTTTTCTTCTTTAAGCTTGCTTCTGATTCGTCCACTTCTTTGGTGCCCTCTTTCAACTGGTGAATTAGCCTGGTTAGTTCCTGAAGTCTTTCCGGATTGGCAACTGCTACCTCTTTGTTTCCCCCTACGGCAATGGCCTTCAGCTTCTTTGAACCCATAACCGCTCCAAAGCCACTGGAGCCACTAGAGTCGTCATCAGCCAGAAGACTGGCAAAAACAACCATATTGTCGCCAGCAGGACCGCTGGCTACTACCTTGGTCTCGTTTCCCAGTTCGCCTTTCAGAATTTCCCGTACCTCTATTGAACCCTTGCCCCAAAGAAAAGAAGCGTCCCTTATTTCAGCAGTGCCGTTATGAACGAACAGGTACACCGGTTTGTCCGATTGACCCTGGATCACAATGCCATCATAACCGGCAAACTTCAGATAGGCACCCCAGCTTCCCCCCAAATTACTGTAGCAGAAGTGTTCCGGTGTTGTAGCCGGGGACTTCCCACAGATCTGCCACCTCGAGCTAGATAAGTCAAGCAGTCCGCCTAGCGGCCCGGTAACAAAGATCAGTCGGTTTTCTGGATCTAAGGCCTTGATGTCTGGTGAGACCTCGTCCCAATAAAGCTTCGCCGCGATACCCCTCCCACCGAGAAACCTATCGGCATAATTCATGGTGGGAATATCGGTTATCCTTCCCGACGATAGATCTACCCTCAGGATTTTTCCAGTGTATCCAAAATCTGCTGCCATTTTCTACCCCCAATAGGATAATAGAATAGAAGAACCTCGAAGCCCACAATCCAGTTAAGTTCCGAAGTCCTGCTCTCTGGTGGCACTATTATAGACTATTCGTCACCGTCTTTCTAGCCCTTTGTCGGCTTTGCCCCGGGCCTTCTCCAACACCGAGATTGCAGAGATGGTTACTCAAGGAACGGCAGAGAGTCCGCTAGATGAACGCCGCGCTCTGAAGTGACTGAGGATAACAGAGACAACGGCTACTCGCTCGATATGTCTAGTCTACCCAGAAATAGCATCGGCAGGGTTGTGAAGCTTATTGCCCTTCCACCGTGCGGAGATTCCTCGCCGAGGAAGCTGTGGAAGTGGCTGAGTATCGTCCGGCCGTCCCTCAAGTCCTAGACCAACCGGTGCCGAAAGACCACTCCCCAATCATAGAGGCCATTCAGTTGCTGATTCGTCTTTACCCTGAGTTCCGATTTCCTTTTCCCTCGCTGCCTAGTAGCCCTCGCCGCAGTTCCCTCAATTCATGGAACCTGCAGCTTTCTGGGCTCGGCAGGATTCGAACCTGCGACCAATCGGTTATGAGCCGACCGCTCTGCCGCTGAGCTACGAGCCCATCACGAGATACGGAACTCCAGCCTGGAATAGCCTCCTTACAGAGTTGCCGTGCGATAACCTGGCACTGAGTTGCCAGGCTAACGCTTACTTCCCCTCCGAGAATGCATTATAGCCAACATAAGCCGTAGCGTCAAGGTTGTATACCGAGAACACCCCAGGTACTGCCTCAAAATAGACTGCTACCGAAGCGACTTCCTTGACAGAAGCAGGTCAGCTGGCTAAACTGTCTATTACCGAGTTGTACCGACGTTGCCGACGTACCAGTCATTTAGGATTTAACGAGGTGTCAACTCGGGAGGGAGTTCCTAGGCCTCCCAAAAGGGGAAACCCCTTCACCATAAGGTTTCAGTCCCGGTAGACCAAGCAACAAAGGATTCAGGTATGTACCCATGGTAGGAGGAGACTCATATTGACTCACTTGACAATTGTTATCAAGGGAGGAGGGGAATTAGCTAGCGGAGTTGCCCACAGGTTGGCTTGTTCTCATTTCAAGGTCTGCCTGACCGAAATACCCCATCCTCAAGCAGTAAGAAGACGAGTTGCTTTTTCTGAGGCAGTGTACGAAGGAGAGATAGAGGTGGAAGGAGTGATCGCCAGGTTTATCACGTCTCCTGGCGATATCTTTCAGGTATGGGAAGAGGGTAAGGTTCCCCTCCTAATTGACCCAGAGGCCACCATTAAAGACATTCTGAAACCCGATGTCCTAGTTGATGCGATACTGGCCAAAAAGAACTTGGGAACAAGGATATCCGATGCCCCTCTGGTCATCGGCCTTGGCCCCGGCTTTCAAGCTGGCAAAGATGTTCATATAGTGATCGAGACCAATCGTGGTCATAACTTGGGTAGGCTAATTGATAAAGGAGAGGCAGAAGCCAACACGGGGATCCCGGGAGCAATTGCCGGAGTCTCTGCGGAAAGGGTATTCCGTTCCGCTAAGGCGGGGCGGCTTACGACTGATAAGAAGATCGGAGACTATGTTCAGGCGGGCGAAGTGGTCGCTTTTATTGATGATTCTCCCGTCAACGCTCTGGTCGAGGGTGTTATTCGAGGTCTTCTGAGAGACGGAGCAGAGGTACACAAAGGAATGAAATTAGGGGATGTTGACCCCCGGGGAATTGAGCGTTACTGCTATACCATTTCCGACAAGGCTAGAGCGATTGCTGGCGGGGTCTTGGAAGCGATATTATCTCACTTCAACAGATAAGCCACACTATGAACATCGATGATTTAAAACGGGTCAACAGTCTGTGGAGTAACATCTATCCTTACCTGGCGTCACAAATAATGGAGGGCTACCAAAGAGATTCTGGCTCGGCTTTGGAATTAGGACCATTCTCCGGCGGTATCTCCCGGGAGTTGACCAGAGCGTACCCCGGACTCGATGTTACCATTGCCGACGAGTCGTCGGCGGTGGTGGACTATCTGAGGCACGAGATGTCTGGATTTTCCCCAAGCATAAAGATTAGAAGAACGGATTTGGATCACCTTGTTTTCGAGGATTCTCAATTCGATTTGGTGATATTCAGAGGAGCCTTCTTTTTCTTGAAGGAAGACCTTCTTCGGCAAGTATTTCGGGTACTGAAACATGGAGGGATGGCCTTTGTCGGTGGTGGATTTGGCAAAGGAGTTCCCAAGGAACTGATAGACGAGATTGCCGACGAGTCTCGCCGGTTGAATAATAGACTGGGAAGAAGGTGGGTCAGTATAGAGGAATTAGAGGAGATTGTGAGAAAGTCAAATCTAGCCGATAAGTGCAAGATCGTAGAAGAGGGTGGAGTATGGTTACGTATCACCAAATAGGGGATTAAGAGGTCAGGACTTGACGTACATTGAAACCGTTCATAGTCTTCGGCAAGCCTTTGCCATCCATCGGAGGGAGGTAATAAGCCTAGTCGGAGGTGGCGGCAAAACAACCCTCATGTTCGCTTTGGCCCGGGAATTAGCCTCAAGCGGCGACTCTGTGGTCACTACTACCACTACCAAAATTCTTGAACCGTCATCCTCAGAAACCCCGCTTCTTCTCCTGGAAGCAGATGAGGAGAACATCGTAAAAGTGCTTCTCCAGAATCTGGCTGAACATCGGCATATCACCCTGGCTAGAGAGAAGTTACCTTCCGGGAAGTTGACCGGAGTTACCACGGAGCTGGTCGTCAAGATAGCTGAACTAAGTCAGGTATCTCACGTTATTGTCGAAGCCGATGGGGCAGCTCGCCGGTCTCTGAAGGCACCAAGTTCTTACGAGCCAGTAATCCCCTACAATACCTCTCTGGTCATACCCATTGTGGGCATTGATGCCATTGGCTGCCGCCTAACTGAAGAAAGTGTCTTTAGACCCGAAATCGTTTCCGAATTGCTCGGGCTGCCATTAGGTGAAATCGTCTCCGCAGAGGCCATTGCCTTTCTGATCACTCATCCTCAAGGTATAATCAAGGGGAGTCCTGCGGGAGCCAGAATTGTCCCCTTCCTCAATAAGGTGGATTTAGAGGAAGGTTTATCAAAAGGAAGGGATTTGGCTGGCAAGATTCTGGCCATGAAGCACCCCCAGATTGAACGAGTCATACTGGGACAAGCTCAATTACCAGAGCCTGCGGTAGAGGCTATTCCCAGGAGAGATCAGATGTTAATCTAGCACCCTGCTAACACCAGGGTTCTCACCGAGGCTAAATATGCCGCACTACTCACGGATTCCTCTCTGGTTTCTATCCGGGTAAAGACATGAGAGCCAACCAGGAGGTGGGCATCTTTGAGTTGCATCGATGGCCGGGCTTGAATTCGAACCAGGGAATATCGGATACGCGTTGACATTTCAGGTCGTTTCTGATAGATTTGCACTAGCGCTTTTGGGTAATTGCCAAAAAACCATCCTGCCAGTTCAATTCAGCACGGAAGTAAGGAAAATCCAAGGATTTTGAGGCACTGTGGCGGAGTGACCTAAACGATATTGGCCTTGAGTATTTCCCGCCAATACAAAGATCGAATCCAAACCAAAATCGGGGGCAAAATTGGATACCGTCAGGAAAGGAGAAGTCAATGGGTTTGCCAAAGTTCGAATATTTGGCTCCTGAGAGCATAGCAGAGGCGTGCTCCTTGCTTTCCCAATATAAGGATAAGGCAAAGGTAATCGCCGGTGGCACTGACCTGCTAGTTAATATGAACAATAGGGAGTTGACTCCCCAATACCTAATCGGACTCAAGAATATTCCCGACCTGGACCGCGTTGAGTATGATCCAGCCCAGGGACTAAGGATCGGTGCCTTAGCCTCTCATCAAGCTGTAGCCGGTTCCCCCGTCATTCGGGATAAGTTTAACCTTCTTGCCGACGCTGCCGGCAAGGTAGGCACGCCTCAGATTCGTAATTTGGGCACCATCGGGGGTAATCTCTGCAACGCAGCGCCCTCAGCAGATACTGCCTCTCCATTGTTGGTTCTCGGGGCCTCCGTGAAGCTGGTTAGCGTCAGAGGGGAACGAACTATTCCCCTGACGCAGTTTTTCACCGGAGCCCTGGAGACTTGTCTTGAACCTGATGAGCTCCTCACCGAGATCCAGGTACCCAAGCCAGCACCCCACACCAGAGGGGTCTATATCAAGCACTGCGCCAGAGGATCGGAAGTGGATATCACGACATTAGGCGTTTCCGTCCTCGTCACAATGGCGGAGGATAATACGTTTGCCGATGCTAGAATAGCCCTGGCCACCGCTGCACCAACGCCGATGAGAGCCGAGCGGGCGGAGACGGTACTTATCGGAAAGACGATTGAGGACAGCGTAATTGAACAGGCCGCGCAAACAGCATCGGAAGAAGCTCGCCCCAGAACCAGCATGCGTAGTACTGCCGAATATCGTAGAGAAATGGTGAAGGTACTCACCAGACGGGCAATAAAACAAGCACTGGAGCAAGCCGGGTAGGTTCAACCTCCATCTAAATGCGAGTTCAGACCAGGAATGGGAAGGAGTCACGGCGTTGAAAAAATCAGTTGAGCTAAAAGTAAATGGTGAGTCTTACGAATTGGCAATTGATCCTCGGCGCACATTGCTCGAGGTCTTGAGGGACGGTCTTGGTCTCACCGGGACCAAGAAGGGTTGTGGTGCCGGGGACTGCGGTGCATGCACGGTCATTATGGATGGCAAGCCCGTGGTCTCTTGCCTGGTGTTAGCAGTGGAGGCTCAGGGCAAAGATATAATGACCATCGAGGGACTGGCAACGGACGGTCAACTCCATCCTCTTCAGGCTGCCTTTGTTGAGCACGGCGCTACTCAATGTGGTTTCTGCACACCAGGAATGATTCTGTCTGCGAAAGCACTATTAGATGCGAATCCGAAGCCAACAGAGGAAGAGATAGTACAGGGTATATCAGGCAATCTATGCCGGTGTACCGGCTATGTCAAGATTGTTGAAGCCATAACGGCGGCGTCACAGAAATTATGAGACAGGAGGTTCCGCAAGTGGACAGATTTTCGGTAATTGGCAAGCGCCTGCCAGATATTGACGGGCCGCAAAAGGTCACCGGTCAGGCTCAATTCACCGCAGATATAGTATTGCCCGGCATGTTGCACGGCAAGATATTGCGTAGTCCATATCCCCATGCCCGCATCGTGAGCATCGATACCAGCAAGGCGGGAAGTCTACCCGGCGTCAAGTGTGTAATCACCGGTAAGGACACCCCGGGCATCCTGTTTGGCTGCATAACGCGCGCCTACGACCAGTATCCGTTGGCCATAGGCAAGGTGCGCCATGTGGGCGAGGCCGTGGCTGCCGTGGCCGCCATCGATGAAGACACCGCTGAGGAAGCCCTGGAACTTGTCCACGTGGAATACGAAGAACTGCCCGCCGTTGTTGACCCTGAAGAGGGGATGAAAGACGGAGCACCCCAGATCCATGATAAGTCAAGTTCACCCGAAATCCACGATGCCCAGCATAATATTAGCCGCTACGCGAAGTGGGAATTCGGCGACGTGGACAAGGGCTTCGCTGAGGCGGATCACATTCGTGAAGATCGTTTTACCACACCGGGCCAGAACCACGCCCCGATGGAGCCCCATGCTGCAGTGGCTTCCGCTGATAGCACAGGTAACATCACCGTCTGGAGTTCCACCCAGATTCCGTTCTTCCTTCGCTATAACCTGGCAAAGACCTTGGCCATCCCGGAGAGTAAAGTGCGGGTAATAAAGCCGTTCGTTGGGGGAGGCTTTGGTGGCAAGGTGGATATGTACGCCAAGGACTTCTGCGCCGCTCTCCTGTCTCTAAAGACAGGGCGACCAGTAAAGATTGTATACACCCGGAAGGAGGTGTTCATCGCCACCGGCCAGTCCTTTCCTAAGATTCTTAATGTCCGCACCGGAGTCAAGAAGGACGGCACCATTACGGCACAGGAACTGAAAGTGATCTATGATAATGGCGCCTATAATAGCAGTGGACCGATGATTGTGTGGGGCTTGGGTACCGGGGATCTCGCCTACAAATTGCCTGCAGAAAGGTTTGAGGGCATTCTGGTTTACACCAACAAGACATTCCCGGCTCCGCTGCGGGGACATACCATACAGCAGATACTCTTCGCTATTGATGTGCAACTGGAAATGATTGCCGCCGACCTTGGGATTGACCCGGCGGATATGCTAGCCAAGAATGCTGTCACCCCGGGCTACGTGAGAGGGCGGGGCGACCGCCCGGTAGGTAGTTGCGCCCTCAAGGAGTGTATCCAGAGTGTTGTTGAGAGAAGCGGTTGGAAGGAGAAGCGGGGTAAGATGGGACCGTATCGGGGTATCGGGCTGGCTTGTGGCGGTTTCAGCGGCGCTGGCGCGGGCAATGTCCGCTACAACCCGGTCAGGGCCATGATTCAAGTGAATGCCGATGGTCGTGTTACCTTGTATACCGGGGCTCCTGATATTGGGCAGGGCTCCAATAGCACCCTTGCCCAGATCGCGGCTGAGGAGCTTGGGGTCTCCCAGGACGACATCACTGTAATTGCCTCTGATACCGCAATATCCCCCTTTGACCACGGCAGTTTTGGCAGCCGGGTTACCATGAATAACGGCCTTGTTGTTCAGCAAGCCGCCGCTGACACCAGGCGGCAGCTACTGGAGGCAGCCGCCGAGCTGATGGAAGCCAGGGCAGAACAGATAGACATGAGAGAGCGCAGGGTATTCCTTAAGGACAACCCCGAGCGCGGCATGACCTTCATCGAAATGTTGAAAGGCATTCAGAGAAGGACAAAGCTGCCCATCATCGGTGTTTCCGAGATGCGATACCCTGAATACACGGGCTTCACCCAGAGTTGGGTCTTTGAGTCCCCCCAGATCAGCTTTTATGCTGATGTAGCCGAGGTAGAAGTAGATCCGGAAACAGGTAAGATAAAGATATCGAATTTGTACTACGCCCACGACTGTGGCACCGCCATCAACCCGATGCGCACGGAGGGCCAACTGGAGGGTTCTGCTCAGCTTGCGTTAGGCATGGCACTGAGCGAACAGATGCTTTATGATAAGGGACAACCTCTGAATACTTCGTTTTTGGACTACAAGGTACCTGCATCCGTAGACATGCCCCGGATGCAAGGTGGGCACGTTGAGCCGGAGCGGATCCCCTCAGTTGAGACAGGGCCCTGGGGTGCCAAGGAGGCAGGAGAGGGGGCGACTGTTGCCGTAGCCCCAGCTATTATCAACGCCCTCCATGATGCCACCGGTATCTGGTTCAAAGACTTGCCAGTGACGCCCGACAAGGTGCTCAAGGCTCTACGGGAGAAGAAGGAAGCCTAAGTCAGGCGCAAGGCATAAGTTCGGCTGGATACTGCTCGGAACGGCTCACTTTTTGCCTCAAATGTCCCTCTGCCCGTGGCCGCTGGGTATTTTGCGCTTTTCCCGTTAACAGCAACAAGGAGCGGCAGCGAAAGCGAAACCCTTTTTCATCAGGCTTGTGGCAATAGGGCTGCTTTCTTAGTCTTCACAGATACGAGGATGATCGGCGAATCCTGAGTACACACCGGGGGGTGATAGATACTAATCCAGAGTCACTGATAATGAACTACGCTATGCTTCGAGAGGAGGAAAAGAAAGTGAAAATTGACGTTTTTTCCCATATTCTGCCACCGAAGTTTCGCCAGGCTCTTCTCGACATTGCACCTCAAGGCTATCCTGGCCACAAAGCCATGGAGGTTCTCCCCAGCATTCATGACGTGGAGAGCCGGCTTGGCATCATAGGCAAGTACACTGATTACGCGCAGGTATTGACTGTTCCAGGCCCTCTTCTAACCGAAAGTTTTGTAAACTCAGAACAGGCTAACGAACTGGCAAGGTTGGCCAATAATGAACTGGCTGAACTCATTGATAGATATCCAACCCACTTTGTCGCCGGCGTGGCTGTCTTGCCATTAACGGATATAGAAAGCGCTTTGCAGGAAATAGACAGGGCGATAGGTAGCCTCGGCCTAAGGGGAATATTACTGCCTATCCCTGTAGATGGAAAGCCGCTAGATTCGGAACAATTCATCCCCATTTATGAGAAGATGGTTCAATATAACCTGCCTGTTTGGCTTCACCCGGCAAGACACTACACTGTCGCCGATTATGAGGGCGAAGGCCGTTCCAAGTATGCCATATTCAGTGTTTTGGGCTGGCCTTATGATACGTCGGTAGCTATGGCACGGTTTGTATTCAGTGGCATACTGGAGAAATACCCTCAGCTTAAGTTCATAACTCACCATTGTGGTGGGATGATACCATTCTTTGCCAAAAGGATTGAGGGAGCTTACGATTTTGATGAGACTCGCCTCAAACTAAAATACAAGGCTAACCTTCGTAAGCCACTGATGGATTATTTCCGCTTGTTCTACAATGACACAGCCCTTTATGGTAGTACATCAGCCTTAATGTGCGCTTACGACTTCTTTGGTTCCGAGCATATTCTCTTCGGAACCGATATGCCTTTTGATAGTGAGCTTGGTGCCAAATATATCAGGGAAACAATAATTTCGATAGAAAACATGAATATAACCGAGTCTGATAAGAAGAACATCTTTGAAGATAATGTCAGGAGGCTGCTACGCTTGGGCCGTTAGCTAACCGGATGGATAAGCGATACCATTTCATCTTCGAGTCTGGATTAGTATTGGAAATGCCATACTGGCAGCAGAGGTTTTGCAGCAAGGCATACGGCACAAGCCATTGCCCTTGCCGGGCTATCTGCTGGGCTACTTTTTGCTTATGTAGCAACCCAGAGCTACATCTTATCCCTTGCCGGATTTGTGGTTCTATTCCTTTTGACCTTCCGGCAGTGGAGAGGAAGAAGAGCTCAGGAGTAGTTATCGCTGCCAGTCGAGCCCAGTGGCCTTCCCGAGACAGCTACAGATGATGAATAGCGGGCTAACTAAATACCACCAAGGTCGCAGCCGGGTTTGACTGCAGGGGAACACTGATATAGTATATTGGGGCAAGGCACCACCAATCACATGTGATGAAAGGAACGACCACCATGACCTTTCCCTATCAGGACCTGAGACAGGCGATAGCCGCCCTTGAGGAGGCAGGGCTACTCAGGCATGCCACCGCCGAGGTGGATAAGAATTGGGAGTTGAGTATGGTTAACCGGTGGATTTACCATGGCTACTCTGAGGACAACAGGTACGCGCTGATGTTCGACAAGGTGACCGGGTACGAAACACCGGTGGTCGTGGGGGTGTTGGGTGGTTCATATGAGACCTACGCTGTTTGCCTGGGCATTGACCCTGAACTGCCCCGGGCTGACGTGATGAAGGAGATAAGGGAGCGATGGATAAGTGCCCTGGATAGCCCGTTAGAGCCGAAAATAGTTGGCACCGGAGCCTGCAAGGATAATGTCTTCAGGGGGGACAACATTGACATCCATCGATTTCCGATTCCAGTATGGACTCCAGAGAAGGATCGATGTTGGGAGGAGGGTTATGGCTTCATCACCGCCCCGTATTGCGTGACTAAAGACCCCGATACCGGGCTGAGAAATGTTGGGACATATAGTGTCATGGTGAACAAGGAACCGAACGAGGTGGTGGTCAGCTTTGCCAACCAGTCCCACCTCCTCATCCAGGTCCAGAGAAATGAGAGCCAGGGAAAGGCAACCGAGATTGCCATCGTAGTTGGGTCTGACCCGACAGTAGGGATGGTGTCCACCACTCCCATGCCCCATGAGCTTGATGAGCTTACCGTCGCTGGCGGCTTAAGAGGTACCCCCGTAGAGTTGGTGAAGTGCGAGACCGTTGACCTCGAAGTCCCGGCAACCGCTGAAATTGTGATCGAAGGCAAGCTTCTTCCCTGGCAACAACGACCCTATGAGTCCCGGGGTCCCTTTGGGGAGCATACTGGTTATCAGGGTGCCTGTCTGGAACGGCCGGTAATGGAGATAACGTGTATTACGCATCGGAATAACCCAATTTACCAGGCGTTCATCAGTCAGATGCCCCCCAGCGAAAGTAGTGCCCTAAGGGTTCACCAATATGAAGCTCTAGTCCTTCGGCAACTGCGGACCCTGGGAATACCGGTTGTGGATATCAACATGCCCGAGACAGGGCAATGCAATATCGTCATTGTATCTATCAGAAAGATGAACGATGCTCACCCCGCCCGGGTAGCCAACGCCGTATTCGCCGTCGAGCAGTATTGCCGGGGAAAGTTTGTGATTGTCGTCGATGATGACATTGATGTCTATGACTGGGACAATGTTGCCTGGGCAGTTTGTTTTAGAACCTCGTTAATTCAAGGCCGAAGGAGAATCAGCTTCAATGAGGGGATTGGTGCCCCGTCACTGGACTACTCGGCGGCTCCATCTCTGGAGGAGTTGCACAAGCAGATTTGGCCGTCGGCTGGGGTATTCATTGACGCCACCCGGCCGTATAAGCCTTATCCCACGGTGGCACTGCCTTCGGTAAAATACTGGAACAAAGTGAAGGAGGAGTGGAAAAAGTATGGCCTACCTGACCTAGAGAGAGTTGAGCCACCTAAATGCATTGTTGTGGAGGAGGAACACCTTAGAGAGGGACTGGTGAAAAATCCTGAGTTCGTCCCCATAAAGAGGGCGAGAGCGGACTAAAAGGATCGCTACTTGGTAGCAAGAAAGGAGGCATAATGGCATTTCACGACGTTCGTCAATTTATCGAGGCGCTGGACAAAACCGGGGATGTTGTCCGCATCAGGGATGAAGTCGACTGGGAGCTTGAGGCAGCCGCCATCTCCCGCCGAGCTTACGAAAGGTATGGGCCAGCGGTTTTCTTTGAGAAGATAAAAGACTACCCCGAGGGGTATCGCATCTTTAACGGTTCGCTGGGCACATATCGCAGGGTGGCTATTGCTTTGGGGCTTGACCCGGATACGCCCGTCGGTGCTATCCAGGCGGAACACGAGCGGCGGGAACAGCATCCCGTAAAGCCCAGAGTACTCAAGGATGCTCCATGTAAGGAGAATGTGATGCTCGGGGATGACATTGACCTCTATCACTTTCCCGCCCCGGTCATCCATGACGGTGATGGGGGAAGATATCTGGGAACGTGGAATATCGTGGTATCCCGGGACCCGGATACTGGCTGGAGCAACTGGGGCATGTACCGCTTCATGATTCACAACCAGCACTCTATGGTCGGCTTTCCTGATACCAACAGTCATTTTGGCATGGTATTCTTTGGCAAATACGTTCCCCAAAATAAGCCGATGCCAGCCGCACTCGTCATCGGCGCTGACCCCCTATCCAGCATGGTTGCCACTGCTGGCTACCGTATTGGGGAGGATGAGGCAGACTTCGCTGGAGCGCTGCGGCAGGAGCCAGTGGACTTGGTGAAGTGTGAAACCAGTGACCTGCTAGTGCCCGCCCATGCCGAGATAGTAATTGAAGGTGATATGCTGCCCGATAAGACAGCCATGGAGGGCCCCTTTGGCGAATACCCCGGCTATCGAACTCAGGGAGCACATATGAGTATAGTCATGCGGGTAAAGGCAATTACCTACCGAAACTCGCCAATCATCACCATGATCAGCCTTGGTATGCCGATTGATGATAGTTCACTGGCGGCAGCAATGACCACGGCATTGGCCGTGAAAAGGCGTCTCAAGAGACATGGTGTACCGGTGACCGATGTCTATGTCCCACCACATGGAGTTACTCATCTGATAGTAGTGGGGGTGAGGTCAGGTGGGGCTGACATTGCCAAACAGGTTGCTGATGTTGTCTGGGCACGGCGCATGGTGAGTCCCAAGATCATGATTGTTGATCAGGATGTGGATGTCTTTGACATCGGCCAGGTCCTCCATGCCTTTGGCACCAAGTGTCACCCCGCCCGAGGAATAAGGATTATCGAAGCCGACGGCGTAGGAAATCCGCTGACCCCTTACTATAGCCGTGATGAGCGAAAACGGCGGCACGCCGCCACAGTGGTCTTCGATTGCACCTGGCCTGCGGATTGGAAGGCCGAAGATACCCCGTTTAAATCGTCTTTCGATATGATATACCCCAGCGAGTTGAAAGACAAGGTAGTGGCAAACTGGAGCCGGTACGGCTTTAAATAGGTTCACCGTATACCGCTAACAACACTGGAAGGAGGAAGGATGACGAAGGAATATTTGACCTTCATGGACAACCCCGAGGAGCTACCAGTGGGGCCGGAGATTGAACTGAGCATCAGGGATTTGACACCGGGACGCCGGAAGTATGACGGCCATAATGTTCGGGCAATTGTTGCCGACTCGCCAGATAAATTGCCCGGTGGTGATATCCTGTGGATAAGGTCACTGGTTGGGATATTATACCCAGAGCCATATGCCATCAAGATAATTGAAGAACTTGACGAGTATATACCCAAGCGTCCTTATTCGGATTATGAATTAGTCCCTTGAAGAGCAGCTAGAGGAGGTAAAAATGGCGAAGCCGACTCGATTTACTCAGGAGATGATCGATGAATACATGAAGGCGGGGTATTGGCTGCCGACTACAACTGCCGACTTCTGGGACCGAAATGCACTGGAGTACCCGGATAGAGAGGCGATTGTCGACTCAACGCAGCGCGTAACTTGGGCACAAGCGAAGCAGCAGACAGACAGGATTGCCCTTGGTCTCCTGCAGTTGGGGCTCGCCAGAGACCAAGTCGTCGTACTTCAGCTCCCGGCCTCGGTAGATCATGCCCTAATGCGCATTGCCTGTGAGAAAGCTGGCCTTGTCTGTATACCGGCAATGAGGGGTTTCCGACATAAAGACATGGAGTACATCCTTAAGTTCGCGAATGCCGTGGCGTTTGTCATCCGCGCACAGTTTGCCGGCTTCGACTATTTCCAGATGTCTCAGGAGATTCGCCCCAATTTACCAGCCCTCAAACACATTCTGGTCGTTGATGAGACTGTGCCTCCGGGAACAATATCAGTTATAGAGAGGACCCGGCAGCCCTTAGAGCAAAGCTACCCGCCGGATTACCTGCAGGGGACGAAGTTCCCCGCAACCGAGTTCTCCGTCATCGCGCATACCGGAGGCACTACCGGTTTCCCCAGGCTCCTGGAGCACCCTATCTGCACCAGCTTAGCCTTAGGCCGGATCTGGGCAGGAGTCATGGGAGTAACCAAAGATGACGTTCCCGGTGCCTTTTCCCCGGTTGCCCGTGGGCCAAACGTCACACCTTATTATTGTACGCCGGTCACGGGTGCCAAATGTGCTTGTCTGGAGAAGTTCACTGCAGAGGATGCACTCAAGTTGATCGAGAAGGAGAAGATTACCATCATCGGTCTAACTACCTCTCAGGCACGCCTGATGATGGCCCATCCTGACTTCGACCGCTTTGATCTCAGCTCATTACGTTTCGTTAACATTGGTGGCGAGGCGGTACCCTACCACGTCGCGCTGGAAGCAGAGGACAAATTCAAATGCTGCATCATTCAGATATTTGGCAATACCGAGGTTGGTGCCTTTGGCCTGGCATCTCCCGATGACCCCCCGGAGGTCAGACTGACAAGCTTTCGAGCCCGTGACGGGGCCAAGGTGAAGCTTATTGATGAAAATGGAAACGAGGTCCCCCGGGGCGAGGTTGGTGAGCTATGCGTATCAGGGCCAACACTCTCCGCTGGCTATTTCCTAGACCAAGAAGCGACCTGGCACGACTACACCAAGGACGGCTGGTTTGCCACTGGCGACCTTGCCAGAATTGACGAAGATGGCAATGTCATGATTGTCGGGCGCAGGAAAGAGATGATCATCCGGGGTGGGATGAATGTTTACCCCCTGGAGATCGAGAAGTTTCTTTGCACTCACCCCAGCGTGCTGGAAGCCGCCGTAGTTGCCATGCCCGACCCGATTTTGGGGGAGAGGGCCTGTGCCTTTGTTGTTCCAAGGCCAGGACGGCAGTTCAGCTTTGATGACATGGTGTCTTTCCTCAAGGAGAAACGTCTTTCCATGTTCCAACTCCCCGAGAGACTCGAAATCATCGATGAAATCCCCAAGTCAACAGGGGATAAGGTGGACAAGAAAGTCCTCCGGGCTGAAATAGAGCGTAAGCTGTCTGCAGAAAAGGGAAGCTAGTAACCAAAGATAGACCTCTTTTCGCACGCTCCAGCAACTCATAACATGAGGAGGAAACAAATGGGTAATTTCTACGATGAATGGCTGGGTTTTTGGAATGCTGAGCAGGAGGAACGTGCCAAGGCCAGGAAGTTTGTCCACGAAGAGGACCTTGAGTGGGTAAGGACAAAGC